>ERZ779877.131-NODE-131-length-85637-cov-6.804597_pt1 | contig 85637 bp, 96 predicted proteins | sample MGYA00511556_ERZ779877 | MGnify/ENA primary metagenome ERZ779877 (study PRJEB29588, sample SAMEA2159338) | human gut metagenome | biome: human gut; feature: human-associated habitat; material: faeces | place: Denmark | collected 2008/2010 ... | reverse complement strand
AGCCGCATCAATTATCATAGAAGATCTAAATTTACAGAAAAAATTTCACACCGTCACCCGAAATTTTATCAGGTATTCCGCCTGTTTATTGTGTTTTTTGCTTCACTTTTGTATGCGTGGAATCTGCGCTGTTTTGCCAAAACGGCAGGCCTGTTTCCGGGAGGATTTTCCGGATTGTCACTTTTACTGCAGCAGATCGGGTTAGATTTTATCCATGTCAGTATACCGTTTTCGGTGTTTAACATCGGACTGAATCTGGTTCCTACTTACATTGCATATAAATTTATCGGGAAAAAATTTACTCTGTATTCTATTATTGTTATTGTACTGACGAGTATTTTTACAGATATGCTTCCGGCGTATGTGTTTACAAAGGATGTGCTGTTGATCAGTGTGTTCGGTGGACTGATCAATGGATTTGCCATCAGTCTGTGTTTAAATGTCGGCACCACCACGGGTGGCACCGACTTTATCAGCATCTTTTTATCACAGCAGAAGGGCATTGATGCATGGAATTATATTCTGGCAGGAAATGTGCTCATGCTTGTAGTTGCAGGTGCTTTGTTCGGCTGGTCGATTGCGTTGTACTCGATTATTTACCAGTTCTGCAGCACGCAGATCATTCAGGCACTGTACAAGCGTTACCAGAAGGAAACGATGTTTATTATTTCTGATAAATCCAATGAAATCTATCGTGCCATTCGGGAACGGACCAACCATGATGCAACGTTATTCCAGGGAATCGGGTGTTATGAGGAAAAGCAAAAGACCCTGATTTATTCCGTCATTAATTCCGAGGCAAAAAGGGAGCTGCTTCCGCTTATCCGTCAGATTGATCCCCATGCTTTTATCAATGTTGTGCGGACAGAAGAACTTGCGGGGCGTTTTCATGATATTCCGCATGATTAAAAGCTTTATGCAGATTCAATCTCATAAGTAAAGCCGGCATCCTCGATGGTTTTGATGGTATCCTGGATGCCCTGTCCACCGGCGGTCAGATAACCGGAGGCGAAGATGGAATCGACGACACTTAAAAGCTTTTTTTCTTCTCCTTTGAAATATACCTCACGGCCGGCGGCACAGCGGATATCTGACTGTGGAACCATCAGTCTTGCAAGGCAGAGGACTTTCATGCAGTATTCTGTGGTCAGACCGGAAATATCTTTATCGCCTAACGGAGTTCCCTTGATCGGAAGCAGAAAATTGATCGGCAGTGCTTCCGGCTGGATCTCACGCAGTTCCATCAGCATATCTACCACATCTTCTTTGCTCTCGCCCATACCGATGATTCCGCCACTGCAGATTTCAAATCCAATCTTCTGCAGCATATGAATATTTTCAACACGCTGGTCAAAGGTGTGGGTGGAGCAGATATGGCTGTAATAGGCGCGGCTGCTGTTTAAGTTGTGGTTGATACGGTCAAGACCGGCATCGTAGAGCGTGCGTGCCTGTTTTTCCGTTAAAAATCCAATGGAACAGCACAGATGTGTGCCGGTTTTCTTCATGGCACGGATGCGTTCGGCAAGTTCTTCAATTTCCTCATCTGTAAATTTCATTCCGCTTAAGCCGATACAGTGGCGGCTTAAATGGTGTTCATTGACAAAATCGTTATCCTTGTACAGTTTCTCATCGGAAACCCATTTGTATTTTTCAATATCTGCGGTGGAACGGCAGGATTGTGCACAGTATGCGCAGTCCTGGGAACAGTTGCCGCTGCGGGCATTGGTCAGAATATGGATGCTGACGTGATTTCCTTTATATTTTCTCCGGAGTTTTTCAGCACGGGCGATCAGATCATCCAGCTGATCGTCCGGAGTGTTTAAAATAGAAAGAGCCTCCTCGCGGGAGAGAACCGGATCGTTTTCTTTTGTTGTATGCATTTGCTAAATACCTTCCTTGTGTGTAATTATTAACAATATGCATTCACTTTAGCATGGAAAAAATGAAATGTCAACGATGATGAGTGAACAGGTTGACAATAAAGAGTAAAAAACCCGGAGAATGAAAAAATTCTCCGGATTTGAAGTATTATAATAAAATTTTTGATTTATGCTTTAGTAAGCGGGACCCGTTTATAATAAGAAGAACCCCTGCGGCGATTCCTGTGGCAAGTACACAGATTCCGATCACGAGGCTTGATACGGCTGATGATCCCATTGCTTTATATATTTTCTCGTTCATAAAAACAAACCTCCTTAAATTGACGAAGTTTAATATCTTAATTCATTCTTATTTTAACACAACATCCGTTGACATTGCAACGTGGATTTGCTACAGTTGACAGTGTATGAATTAGATTGGTTATTGTTCAACGGTTATCCTGCGAACAGTAACATCAGATTAGGAAAATAACACGAAAATATACAGTAACTGAGAAAAATCAGGAGGCATGGAAATGGCAAAAATTATATTAACAGGAGATCGCCCGACAGGAAGACTGCATGTGGGACATTATGTAGGATCTCTGCGAAGAAGGGTGGAATTACAGAATTCGGGAGAATTTGATAAGATCTTCATTATGATAGCGGATGCACAGGCACTGACCGACAATTTTGATAATCCGGAGAAGGTGCGTCAGAATATCATAGAGGTGGCACTGGATTATTTGTCTGCGGGGCTGGATCCAGCGAAATCCACATTGTTTGTCCAGTCACAGATTTCCGAATTGACAGAGCTTACGTTTTTCTATGCCAATCTGGTAACTGTTTCCAGGCTGCAGCGGAATCCGACTGTTAAGTCAGAAATTAAAATGCGCAATTTTGAGACCAGTATTCCGGTCGGATTTTTTACATATCCGATCAGTCAGGCAGCAGATATTACTGCTTTTAAGGCAACGGTTGTACCAGCGGGAGAAGATCAGCTTCCAATGATTGAGCAGACAAGGGAGATTGTCCGTAAATTCAATTCCATTTATGATGAGGTGCTGGTGGAGCCGGATGTGCTGCTTCCGGAGAATGAGGCATGTATGCGTCTGCCGGGAATTGATGGAAAACAGAAGATGAGCAAATCCCTGGGGAACTGTATTTATCTTTCAGATACGGAAAGTGATGTCAAAAAAAAGATTATGAGTATGTACACGGATCCAACACATATTCAGATATCTGATCCGGGACATCTGGAAGGAAACTGTGTATTTACCTATCTGGATGCTTTCAGCAAACCGGAACATTTTGAAGAATATCTTCCGGAATATCATAATCTGGATGAATTAAAGGAACACTATACCAGAGGCGGTCTTGGAGATGTAAAAATCAAAAAATTCCTGAACAACGTCATTCAGGAAGAGCTGGCTCCGATTCGTGCGCGAAGGGCAGAATTTGAGAAAGACATTCCGGCAGTATATGAAATTCTGAAAAAAGGAAGTGATGCAGCGCGTGAAGTTGCAGCACAGACACTTTCTGAAGTAAAACAGGCGATGAAAATCAATTATTTTGATGATGAAGAACTGATTCGTGTACAGAGTGAGAAATATCAGGGTGTATAAAAAGAAAGGATCGGAAAATATGATGATGAAAAAGACAGGACTGCTGGCAGTACTGACAGCAGGAGTACTTTTATTTGCAGGGTGCGGTGGGGAAGCAAAGACAATTGATGCGCAGGCTCTTGCAAAATCGCTTGCAACAGAGATTAAATATGATGATACATTAAAGGAACTGACAGCGGATGAAATTTCAATGCTTGTAGATTTACCGGAAGATGTTGATTCTGTTATGTATGCCGGAAGCGGTTCTACGGCAGAAGAGGTAGGTGTTTTTACCGCAAAAGATTCAAATCAGGCAAAAGAAACCATGGAAGATGTCCAGAAATATCTTGATGATCAGGCCGATTCTTTCCAGGATTATGTGCCGGAAGAGACAAAACGGATTGGAAATGCGGTGCTGGAGCAGAAAAATCAGTATGTGGTTCTGTGTGTGTCCGGGGATTCGGATCAGGCAAAAGAAATTATAGAAAAGGCGTTTAAATAAAATGGTTTTTAGTAGTTTTGTATTTTTACTTGCGTTTTTACCGATCGTATTATTGCTGTACTATCTCTGCCCGGCAAGGCTTAGAAACCTTGTTTTATTGGTTTTTAGTCTGGTCTTTTATGCGTGGGGAGAGCCGGTCTATGTATTAATCATGCTGTTTTCGATTGTATTTGATTATGCGAATGGGCGGTTGATCGAGCACTTTAAAAACAAAAACTGTCCGGGGAAAGCAAAAGCCGCACTGATCGTTGATCTGTGCGGAAACCTTGCCATCCTCGGGTTTTTTAAGTACACGGATTTTGTTATCGGGAGTATCAATTCCATTACAGGGGCAGGGTTGTCGCTGCTGCATATAGCACTTCCGATTGGAATTTCTTTTTATACCTTTCAGACAATGTCCTATACGATTGATGTTTATCGCGGGGAGGTTGCAGCACAGAAAAACATCCTTACATTTGCAACCTATGTAACCCTGTTTCCGCAGCTGATCGCAGGACCGATTGTGCAGTATAAAACGGTGGAAAAAGAACTCATGCACAGAAAAGTCACGCTGGAAGATTTTTCCGAAGGAGCATTTCGTTTTTCCGTGGGTCTGGCAAAGAAAGTGCTTCTGGCAAATCAGATCGGAAGTCTGTGGGATTCCATTTCACAGTTGAATCACATGTCGGTGGCTACGGCATGGCTTGGTGCAATTGCATACAGTTTTCAGATTTATTTTGATTTTTCGGGATATTCGGATATGGCGATCGGACTGGGCAGAATGTTTGGATTCTATTTCCTGGAAAACTTTAATTTCCCGTACATGTCAAAGACAATTACGGAATTCTGGAGACGCTGGCATATTTCTCTAAGTTCCTGGTTCCGTGAATATGTATACATTCCGCTTGGGGGAAACCGTAAGGGTCTGGTACGGCAGCTGTTTAATATTATGGTTGTATGGATGCTGACCGGTCTGTGGCACGGGGCAAACTGGAACTTTGTACTCTGGGGTGTGTATTATGGTGTGCTTCTCATGATTGAAAAGTTGTTCCTGCTTAAATGGCTGGATAAACTTCCAAATTGGATCGGGCATATTTACAGCATGTTTCTCGTGGTTATTGGATGGACAATTTTTGCACAGACGGATATTCACCAGCTGGGAGAATATTTAAAGACAATGTTTGGAATCGGACATGTGGCAGTTGCGGATTCTGATTTCTTATATTTCCTTGGAAGTAATGCGGTACTTCTGGTGGCATTGATCGCGGCATCTATTGATTACCGTGTCTGGATGCGCAGATTAAAGCAGGGAAAGGATGCTACCGTTTACGATGCGATTGCAACGTCGAAAGGATGGACCATAGCAAAGCCGGTTCTCATGGTTGTGTTTTTGCTGGTGTCCTTTGCATTTCTGGTAGGAGACAGTTACAATCCGTTTTTATATTTCCGTTTTTAGGAGGCATAGATCATTGAAAAAAATCAGTGTGACAATGATTGTCATTTTTGTTGCGTTTCTTGCGCTGGTATCCGGTGGAAGCCTGCTGATGAAAGATCGTGAGTTCTCACCGAACGAAAACAGATATCTGGCGGAACCGCCCAGACTGACGGTTGACAATATATTGAGTGGAAAATTTCAGGATGGTCTTGAAAATTATCTCAGGGATCAGATCTGTTTTCGCGATGGATGGATCACGGTAAAAACCGGAATTCAGAAAGTCTGCAAAGACACAGATATCGGAGGGGCTTATGTGGGAAAAGACGGCTATGATTTTGAAAAAATCACACCGGAAGATGTGGATGAAAAACAGATTGCCCGCAATGTAAAAGCGGTGCAGGATTTTTTCGCAAAAGCTTCTGAAAATGTAGAAAAGGACCGGTTATCTTTTCTGCTTGTTCCATCATCCGGGCTGGTAATGGAGGATAAACTTCCGGCACATGCACGGCTGTTTGATCAGGCAAAGTATATTGACCAAATTGAAAAACAGATGAAGGACTGTCGTGTGACAGATGTGAGGGAAAAACTACTTTCCCATAATGAGGATTATATCTATTACAAAACGGATCATCACTGGACGAGTGAGGGCGCTTACCTTGCCTATGAAACATGGTGTGACAGTACCGGGATGGAGAGCACGCCGCTGGCTGATCTGAAAAAACAGGTTGCAACCAAAAAATTCCGTGGAAGCCTGTATTCCAAAATACTGGATGCGGATTCGGCATATGACAGTATCTGGACGTATGGAGATACGAAGCAGAAGGCATACGGAAGTGACTGCAGTCTGACAATTGATGAAAAGAAACAGACGGACAGCTGTTACGATACAGCGCAGCTGAGTCAAAAGGATAAATATAAATACTTTTTCGGAGATAATTACGGAACGGTACAGATTGTATCAGACCATGCCAGACATCAGGATCGCAATCTGCTCGTCATCAAGGATTCGTTTGCAAACACCTTTGTGCCGTTTGCAACAGAAAACTATGGACAGATTACCATGATTGACTTACGGTATTATAATGAAAATGTAGAGGAATATATGAAAGAACATCAGATTACAGATGTACTCGTTCTCTATAATATTACAAATTTTATTTCAGACCGGAATCTGTATAAACTGGTCGGAAGAATTTAAAATGGAAAAGAGGTAAGATAAATGGTTTATAAGAGAGTAAGTAAAATAATCTTTGCTGCCATACTTGCCGTAACGGTGTTTTCGGGTTGCGGGAACAGGCAGGAAGAAGGAATAGATAAGACAGAAACAGAGACCACAACACAGAAAAGCACACAGGATTCCACACAGGATGTCACGCAGGAAGCGGAAGAGGAAACAAAATATCCGTCCATCACTTCGGATGGAAAAATAAAAGATTACAAAAGCGTTGTGACAGTGGATGATACAGCATATGAGTTATACACCTATCTGGACAAAACAGCAGACAATTATGCAAAGAGTGTAAATAAGGTAGCGGATACTCTGGCCGGAAAATCGGATGTGTATGATCTTGTCATTCCCCTCAGTTCGGGAATTACATTTCCGGATAATTTGAAAGACAAAATCTCGTCTTCCGATCAGCATGACGCAATGCAGAAGATCCAGGCAAAAATGGACAAACATGTAAAAAACGTGGACGTATATGACGTGCTTATGCAGCATCGGACGGAGTATGAATATTTTCGGACGGATCATCATTGGACGACACTTGGTGCTTATTACGCATATACGGAATTCTGTAAAGCAAAAGGGATTACGCCGGAATCGCTGGATGCATATAGTAAAAAACAGGATTTTGACGGATTTCTGGGATCTTTTTATAATGATACTTCGGATGCAAAGCTGAAGGCGAATCCGGATACTGTGACAGCATATTACCCAAATGCTGAGAGCATATGCCATGTGACGGCATCGGATGGCAAAAAATATGACTGGCCGGTAATTTATGATGTTTCGAATTACAATGCGGGACTGAAATACAGTACGTTTATTGCAAGTGATAATCCATACACGGAAATTGAGAACAAGGATCTGTCGGATGGAAGTTCCTGCATTGTTGTAAAAGAATCGTTCGGAAATGCATTTATTCCATTTCTGGTTGATCATTATCAGACGGTGTATGTCGTGGATTACCGTTATTGGACAGGAAGTATCAGTAAACTTGCACAGGACAAGAAAGTGAATGATGTGCTGTTTTTGAATAATCTTTCCATGATTCGCAATAAAAGTCTGGTAGGAAAGTTATACAGAGTGCTATAATACATTACAGTAAATAATTCCGTACAGACGATACGAAAGGAGGGGAATCCGGTGGTTAAATATTACAGAACAGATGACCGAAAGATTCATGAAGAACCGACAATTCAGGATGGCGTATGGGTGCAGATGGTAAACCCCAGTGTCGCGGAGGGACAGATGGTCGCGGATGCTCTGGATATGGATGTTGAAGATGTGCTGGCCGCACTCGATGAAGAGGAGAGTTCCCGTATCGAGCTACAGGATGGTTATACGCTCATTTTGGTCGATATCCCGTCGATCGAGATCCGTCATGAAAAAGAATCGTATACGACCATACCGCTTGGTATTCTGATTACATCGGGTGAGATCGTTACAGTCTGTACGGAGGATACACCGGTTCTTCAGGCGTTTTTGAATAACCGTGTCCGGGAATTCAGCACGAAAAAAAAGCTTCGTTTTGTCTATCAGATCCTGTACCGGATTGCGGTGCTTTATCAGAGTGATCTTCGTATCATCGACAAGATGCGTACGGAGATCGAGGAACGTGTCGGGGATGATACGGAGGAAGTGGATCTGATTGCGCTGCATGAACTGGAATCGACACTGGTCTACTTTGCGACATCCCTTCGTGCCAACGGAGTAGTGCTTGACCGGCTGACAAGATACAAGCGGCTGGAGCAGTATCCGGAGGATAAGGAACTGCTCGGGGATGTAATCGTAGAGAACCAGCAGGCAATTGAGATGACAAGTATTTACCGTGACATCATAAACGGTACCAGAGAATTGTTGTCATCGGTCATCGATAATCGGATGAATTCCATCATGAAATCGCTGACAGTCATCACGCTGGTTATGGCGATTCCTACGGTTATTTCCGGAATTTACGGTATGAATGTCAACGAGCACTGGGTCCCATTTGCCAATACTGCGCACGGATTTGCTATTATCATCGGAATTATGGTGATCATTTGTGTGATTATCCTGCTTCTTCTGCGAAAGAAGCGTATCCTCTAGCGGATGGAATTGCGGTATTGCAGAGGCGGGACATGAAAGGTGTTCTTAAATGTCCGGATAAAATAGCTTACATTTGGAAAGCCGCTCTGCAGTGCTGTCTCTGTGATGGAGAGACTTGTGGTTTCCAGCAGATGCTTTGCGTGGGATAACCGCAGGTACGTGATATACTGCGAGAGCGTAAGCTGGAAATGTTCCCGGAAATACCGGGAGATATATTTTTCAGACATATGGAAATGTCCGGCGAGATCGTGCAGGGAAATACGAAAACGGTAATTTTGCTGAATATAAGACAGCAACTCTTTCTGGAGGCTGCTGGTGCTTTTTACATGGCTGGGATAAAACAGATTCTGTTCTGCAATGAGAAGCACAAGTTTCAGAAGCAGGATGCGGGTGCCAAGCTGGTTTTGGTATCCGCTTTTTTGGTTCGCAGCAATACGGTCAGAGTTGGCGTTGATGATCTGATCAAGCAGAACGGATGCCTTTGCTGCTGTGTCGTGATCCTCTGGAAGTTTACAGGGAAAGGAGAGGGTGTGGTTCCGCAGGGGAAAGAAAAGTTCCCGTTCCAAAGAATCATCCGACTGAAACGAAATAAATTCGAGAGGAAACAGGAGGGTGTAGTAGTCGACATCCCCGGCTGCCGATCCCATCAGATGAAGCTGCCCCGGAGCAACAAAATAGACCGAACCGTCCTCAGCAGTATATTCTTTCCCGTCAATCAGGAGGTTTAAAGGTCCTTTTTTCGTGTAAATAACTTCAAGCTCATCGTGCCAGTGTACGGGAATCTGAAAAGCATGGAAAATATTGTGCATGTGATATTGTGTATAGGGGTAATTGTCTGTGCCGTGCGGACGGTTTTCCTTGAGTTCCGGATACATGAAGTCCCTCCTTCTGTCGGTTTCCTAAATTATAATGGAAAAGTAGAAATAATGCAATTATAAGACGATAAAATGCAAGCATTTTTTGAAAAAAGGGCATAAAATGAATACGAAAGAAAGGAGATACCATAAATGGAACAGAGGAGAAAAAATTTAACGCAGCTTTTTATTCCCATTTGTCTGGAAACACTTTTGTATATGCTTTCGGGGATGGTCGATACCCTGATGCTTTCGTCTGTAAATGATCAGGCGGTTGGGGCGGTGGGAACTGCAAATACATATATCGGAATTTTTATCATCATGTTTTCTGTGATCTCTTCGGGAATGGTAGCCGTTATGACACAAAATATCGGGGCGGGCAGGCCGGGGGTGGCATATCAGGCCAGACAGCTCGGGCTGACATTTAATGCAGTGCTTGGAATAATTGTATCCCTGATCCTGACATTTGGGGCAGGGGTAATACTTGCTGGTGTTGGTGTGGCAGATGCACTGATGCAGCCGGCGAAAACCTATCTGCAGATTGTGGGCGGATTTTGTATTTTAAATGCACTGATTCCGATCTGTTCGAGTTATCTTCGAGCGTTTGGGTTTTCGAAGGAACCGTTGTATGCATCCATTACCGGAAATGTTATTAATTTTTGCCTGAATGCATTTTTCCTGTTTGTACTGCACAAAGGGGTAGCGGGTGTTGCTACCGCCACGGTAATCTCACGCATCATCAATCTGGTGATTGTTGTACTGCTTGGTGCTGTTTTGGTGAAAGCAAAACAGCATCCGGAGAGGGAGAGCAACCGGGAAGTGATGGGACAGATCATCCGTATCGGGCTTCCGTCCGCATGCGAGACGGCGATCTATAACGTTTCCATGACACTGGTGATCCGTTTTTTGAATCAGATGGATGCACAGGGACTTAATGTGACGGCGCGTTCCTACACAATGCAGATCACAAATTTTTCCTACTGTGTGGGTGCGGCGCTTGCACAGGCGAATGCGATTATGACGGGATGGCATATCGGTGCGAAAGAGTATGATGCATGTGACCGCGGAACGAGAAAAGCGGCGATCATAGGTGTGATTGTTGCAGTTATTCTGGAAACAATGTTTGCGCTTTGTTCCGGATGGATTATGCAGCTGTTTTCCAAAGATCCGCAGATGGTGTCGCTTGTCGGCAAACTTCTGGCAATTGACATTGTGCTTGAGATGGGGCGTGTAACCAATCTGGTGTACGGGCAGGCATTAAAGACGAGTGGAGATGCCGTGTTTCCGGTAGTGATGGGTGCCTGCTTTATGATTTTGTGTTCAGTTGGGGGAACGTATCTGTTTGGAATCCGTCTGGGTCTTCTGGCCGTGGGCGCATACATCGGTATGGCTGGTGATGAATGCGTCCGTGCCGTTGGCATGTACCTTCGCTGGAAGAGCGGAAAGTGGAAAGAAAAGGGATTGGTTAAATCCCGGTAGCTTCGTAGCGCCCACTGGCACCACATGGAAGAACCAGTCCGTTGGAGGAAACCGGAAGACCGATCTCGCTGGCGGTGACGGTACCATTGGCGGTGCCAAGCACCGTGCTTATCATATAGGAAAGAACTGCCGGCTGCAGACCGGTGGTATATGAGTTAATCAGGAAGAAGAGCGGATTGTCCGTTAAAATCTGGCTGCAGAGCTGGATGAGCGGATAAACGCTCTCTTCTATTTTCCAGATTTCCCCTTTTGGTCCGCGACCGTAAGACGGCGGGTCCATGATAATGGCATCATAATGGTTCCCACGACGGATTTCCCGCTCTACAAATTTGACACAGTCATCGACCAGCCACCGGATCGGGGCATCTTTCAGACCGGAAGAAATTGCATTTTCTTTTGCCCAGGTGACCATGCCTTTGGATGCATCTACATGGGTTACGCTTGCACCTGCCGCAGCGGCCGCAAGTGTTGCCCCACCGGTATAGGCGAAAAGATTAAGAACCTTAACCTGGCGTCCTTTGGAAACGGCGTCTGCAATGAGCTGGGAAAACCAGTTCCAGTTGGCAGCCTGTTCCGGAAATAATCCGGTATGTTTAAAACTGAAAGGTTTTAAATGAAACGTTAACTTCTTATTAATAGGCAGGGAATATTGAATGGTCCATTCTTTTGGAAGCTGGAAAAATTCCCATTCTCCACCTCCTTTGGAACTGCGGTGGTAGTGGCCGTTCATTTTGTGCCATCCTGTTTCCTTTTTCGGGGTATCCCAGATTACCTGGGGATCTGGGCGGACGAGAAGATAATCTCCCCAGCGTTCGAGCTTTTCACCTTTTGAACAATCGATCACTTCGTAGTCCTTCCATTGATCTGCTAACCACATATGTCATATCCTCCTGATTTTCATCTGTATAAAACAGTAACATTATATGAAAAATAGAAAAAATAATCAATCATTAAATTTTGGGGCGAAAAAACGTAAAAGAAAAAATAAAAAAAGTTCTTGCTTTTTTGAATAAGACCATGTATAATATCAATTGCTGTGGCATGATAGCTGTGAAGCGCGAGGTTGCTGCTTATAAATTAGCAGGTTTTCCGTGGAGCGAATGTCAAGTTAGGAAACTGACGACAAGTCACTGTACAAACAATATGGTCTATCAAAGATAGAAACAACGTGTGAAAAATGCGAATCGCCTGACGATGGGGCGATACATCAGAGATGTACCGCAGGACACACACGGAGAAGTGTACAGTCACCGCTTGTCGTACTATTTACAAAGTGCGAAAAGGAGGCGACTTTTTTTATGGCAAGTCAAGTAATGAGAATCACTCTCAAGGCTTATGATCACGAATTAGTTGATTCATCAGCAAAGAAAATCATCGAGACTGTAAAGAAGAACGGATCACAGGTGAGCGGACCGGTACCTCTTCCTACTAAGAAGGAAGTAGTTACAATTCTTAGAGCTACTCACAAGTATAAAGATTCCCGTGAACAGTTCGAGCAGAGAACTCATAAGAGACTGATTGATATCGTTACACCAACTCAGAAGACTGTTGATGCTTTATCACGTCTTGAGATGCCAGCAGGTGTTTACATCGATATTAAAATGAAACAGAAATAATAACTGTTTCGACAAATTATTTCGTAAGTCCTGATTAGTTATTTCATATAGATATGGCTGCTCTAGGATGAACGGTTCCGCTACTCCACTGCAGATCAGCAGGTGGGCAAGAGGCGTTCCGCTGTAGAAAACAGGAGGTTAAACAATGAAGAAAGCGATTTTAGCAACAAAAGTCGGAATGACACAGATCTTCAATGCAGACGGCGTATTAGTGCCGGTTACTGTATTACAGGCTGGTCCTTGTGTAGTAACACAGATCAAGACAGTAGAGAACGATGGATACAGTGCAGTACAGGTTGGTTTTGTTGACAAGAAAGAAAAAGTTGTAAACAAAGATGCCAACGGTAAGAAAGAAATCAGAAACAGACATGGCGTAAACAAAGCTGAAATGGGACATTTCAAAAAAGCTGGTGTGTCTGGAAAGAGATTTGTAAGAGAGTTCAAGCTTGAAAATGCAGCTGGTTATAATCTTGCAGATGAAATCAAAGCAGATATCTTTGCAGAAGGCGATCATGTAGACGCAACTGCAATTTCTAAAGGTAAAGGATTCCAGGGCGCTATTAAGAGACTTGGTCAGCATAGAGGACCTATGGCTCACGGTTCTAAATTCCATCGTCATCAGGGTTCCAATGGTGCCTGCTCTTCACCTAGCCGTGTATTCAAGGGCAAGGGAATGCCGGGACATATGGGTTGCGTAAAAGTAACTGTACAGAATCTTGAAGTTGTAAGAGTTGATGCAGAAAACAACCTTCTTCTTGTTAAGGGTGCTGTACCGGGACCTAAGAAAGCTTTAGTAACTGTAAAAGAAACAGTTAAGGCTAATGCATAATTGAGAGGATGAAAGGAGGACCATTCAGATGGCAAAAGTATCTGTTTATAATATGGAAGGCAAGGAAGTTGGCACAATTGAATTAAACGATGCAGTATTTGGTGTTGAAGTAAACGAACATCTTGTACACATGGCAGTTGTACAGCAGCTTGCAAATAACCGTCAGGGAACACAGAAGGCAAAGACACGTTCTGAAGTATCCGGTGGCGGAAGAAAACCTTGGAGACAGAAAGGAACCGGTCATGCAAGACAGGGTTCAACAAGATCTCCCCAGTGGACCGGAGGCGGTGTTGTATTCGCTCCCGTACCGAGAGACTACTCCTTCAAGATCAACAAGAAGGAAAAGAGAGCAGCATTAAAGTCTGTTCTTACAAGCAGAGTTCTTGATAACAAGCTGATCGTTGTAGACGAGCTCAAGTTTGACGAAATCAAGACCAAGAAGTTCCAGGCAGTTATGGATAATCTCAAAGTTAAGAAGGCATTGGTTGTAATTGCTGATAACGATGAAAAGATCACCATGTCTGCAAGAAACATCCCTACCGTTAAGACAGCATTAGTTAACTCTATTAATGTTTATGATATCTTAAAGGGTGACACACTGGTTCTTACCAAGGACGCAGTAGCAAAGATTGAGGAGGTGTATGCATAATGGCAGCAGTTAATTATTATGACGTAATCCTTAAGCCGGTTATTACTGAAAAGAGTATGGCTGGTATGGGCGACAAGAAGTACACATTCTTAGTTCATCCCGAAGCTAACAAAACAATGATCAAAGAAGCTGTTGAAAAAATGTTCGAAGGAACCAAGGTTAAGAAGGTAAACACCATGAACCTTGAAGGAAAGAACAAGAGACGTGGTCTGGTAGTTGGAAAGACCGCCAAGTCCAAAAAGGCAATCGTATGGTTGACCGAAGACAGCAAGGACATTGAGATCTTCGCAGGTTTATAAAATAAGCGGAGAAGATATGCACAAACAAGTGCGATAAGAAATGTAGAACTCGAAAGGAGACAGAATCATGGGAATTAAAACATATAATCCCTATACACCTTCCAGAAGAAATATGACTGGCTCTGATTTTTCAGAAATCACCAAGAAGACTCCTGAAAAATCTCTGTGTGTATCCTTAAAGAAGAACTCTGGACGTAATAACCAGGGTAAGATCACAGTAAGACATCGTGGAGGCGGTACCAGAACTCAGTACAGACTGGTAGACTTCAAGAGAAATAAAGACGGTATTCATGCAACAGTACTTGGTATTGAGTATGATCCGAACAGAACAGCAAACATCGCATTAATCTGTTATGAAGATGGAGAAAAGGCATACATCCTTGCTCCCGAAGGATTAACCGATGGCATGAAGGTTATGAATGGACCTGATGCAGAAGTCAGAGTAGGTAACTGCTTACCTTTATCTGCAATTCCTGTTGGTACCCAGGTACACAACATTGAATTATATCCTGGTAAGGGCGGACAGATGGTTCGTTCCGCAGGAAACAGCGCACAGCTCATGGCTAAGGAAGGAAAATATGCAACACTTCGTCTTCCCTCCGGCGAAATGAGAATGGTGCCGATCGTTTGTAGAGCAACCGTTGGTGTTGTTGGAAACGTAGATCATAGCCTTGTTAAGATCGGTAAGGCAGGACGTAAGCGCCATATGGGTATTCGTCCTACTGTCCGTGGTTCCGTTATGAACCCGAATGACCATCCTCATGGTGGTGGTGAAGGTAAGACCGGAATCGGACGTCCCGGTCCATGTACACCTTGGGGCAAGCCTGCTCTTGGTTTGAAGACACGTAAGAAGAAAAAAGCTTCTAACAAGCTGATTGTAAGAAGAAGAGACGGCAAGGCCATCAAATAATAAGGAGGAGAGAAAATGGCTAGATCACTGAAAAAAGGACCTTTCGCAGACGCAAGCCTGTTAAAAAAGGTAGATGCAATGAATGCAGCAGGACAGAAGCAGGTTATTAAGACCTGGTCCCGTCGTTCTACAATCTTTCCCTCTTTTGTGGGATTGACATTTGCAGTACACGACGGAAGAAAGCATGTTCCTGTATATGTAACAGAGGATATGGTTGGACATAAGCTCGGTGAGTTCGTGGCAACCAGAACTTATAGAGGACACGGAAAAGACGAAAAGAAGTCTAAAGTAAGATAAGGAGGTTTTCATCATGGCAAAAGGACATAGATCCCAAATTAAAAGAGAAAGAAACGCGCAGAAAGATTTAAGACCTTCAGCTAAGTTATCTTACGCAAGAGTGTCAGTTCAGAAAGCATGTTTCGTTTTAGATGCCATCAGAGGCAAGGATGTAGAAACAGCACTGGGAATTCTCGAATACAACCCCAGATATGCTTCTGCATTAATCAAGAAGTTACTGGAATCCGCTCGTGCAAATGCTGAGTATTTGTACAGCCAGGACCCTACCAAGTATCCGAATCCGGAAAACCTTTATGTTGCAGAATGTTATGCAAATAAAGGACCTACAATGAAGAGAGTACAACCCAGAGCACAGGGAAGAGCTTATCGTATCGAGAAGAGAATGAGCCACATTACTGTAGTGCTTGATGAAAGATAGAAGGAGGACGATTGAATGGGACAGAAAGTTAATCCTCACGGCATAAGAGTCGGTGTTATTAAGGATTGGGATTCTAAGTGGTACGCTGAAGATGAATTCGCAGATTTTCTTGTTGAAGATCATGAGATTCGTGAGTACCTTAAAAAGAAGTTATACAGCGCAGGAGTTTCCAAGATCGAGATCGAAAGAGCTTCTGACAGAGTAAAGGTTATCATCTATACCGCAAAGCCCGGTGTTGTAATCGGTAAGGGCGGTGCTGAAATCGAAGTAACCAAGAAGGAACTTTCCAAGATGACCGGAAAGAAAGTTCTGGTTGACATTAAGGAAATCAAGAGACCTGACAGAGATGCACAGCTTGTAGCTGAGAACATCGCACAGCAGCTTGAGAACCGTGTTTCCTTCCGTCGTGCAATGAAGTCCTGCATGGGCAGAACCATGAAGGCCGGAGCACTTGGTATTAAGACTTCCGTATCCGGACGTCTTGGCGGAGCTGATATGGCCCGTACCGAGTTCTACAGCGAAGGAACCATTCCTCTTCAGACCTTACGTGCAGATATTGACTATGGTTTTGCAGAGGCTAACACCACCTATGGTAAAGTAGGTGTCAAAGTATGGATTTACAAGGGTGAAGTACTTCCTACTAAGAAGAATGATGATAAAGTGCAGGAAGGGAGCGATAAATAATGTTAATGCCTAAAAGAGTAAAGCGTCGTAAACAGTTCCGTGGCACCATGAGAGGAAAAGCAACCCGTGGTAATACACTTACTTACGGTGAATTCGGTATCGTTGCATTAGAGCCCTGCTGGATCAAGTCCAATCAGATCGAAGCAGCCCGTGTTGCCATGACCCGTTATATTAAGCGTGGTGGTAAAGTCTGGATTAAGATTTTCCCCGACAAACCGGTTACCGTTAAGCCTTTAGGAACTCGTATGGGTTCTGGTAAAGGTGCTTTAGAGTACTGGGTAGCAGTTGTTAAACCAGGCCGTGTTATGTTTGAAATTGCAGGAGTTTCCGAAGAAGTAGCAAAAGAAGCATTGCGTCTTGCTACACACAAGCTTCCCTGCAAGTGTAAGATCGTTTCTAAGGCCGACTTGGAAGGTGGTGTATCAAATGAAAACTAATAAGTATGTAGAAGATTTAAAAGCAAAATCAGCTGCAGAATTAGCACAGGATTTAGTAGCTGCTAAGAAAGAACTTTTCAATTTGAGATTCCAGAACGCAACAAATCAGCTGGATAATACAGCAAGAATTAAGGAAGTTAGAAAGAATATCGCAAGAATTCAGACTGTTATCACACAGAAAGCTAACGAAGCTTAAAAGATTGTTGTTCGAATGTCAAAGAAAGGAGACGTAAAGTCGTGGAAGAAAGAAATTTAAGAAAGACACGTACCGGTAAGGTTGTCAGCAATAAGATGGACAAAACAATCGTTGTTGCCATTGAAGAGCATGTTAAGCATCCCCTTTACAAGAAAATTGTGAAAGATACTTACAAGTTAAAGGCTCATGATGAGAACAATGAATGCCAGATTGGCGATACAGTTAAAGTAATGGAAACAAGACCTTTATCCAAGGATAAGAGATGGAGACTTGTTGAGATCGTTGAGAAAGCGAAATAATGGAAGGAGAAAATTAGCATGATTCAACAGGAAAGCAGACTTAAAGTTGCTGATAACACTGGTGCTAAGGAAATCCTTTGTATCAGAGTTATGGGCGGATCTACAAGAAGATATGCAAATATCGGTGATGTGATTGTTGCTACGGTTAAAGATGCAACACCAGGCGGCGTTGTTAAGAAGGGTGACGTTGTAAAGGCTGTTGTTGTCCGTTCCGTTAAGGGCGCACATCGTAAAGACGGTTCTTACATTAAATTTGATGAAAATGCTGCAGTTATCATTAAAGATGATAAGACCCCCAGAGGAACACGTATTTTTGGACCTGTAGCCAGAGAGCTTCGTGAAAAGCAGTTCATGAAAATCGTTTCTTTGGCTCCGGAAGTATTATAGGAGGGAAGAAGCATGGCAAGTTTAAAGATTAAAAAAGGCGATACTGTTAAAGTTATCGCCGGCAAAGATAAAGGTGCAGAAGGAAAGGTCCTTTCCGTAGACGCTAAGAACAGCAAGGTTGTTGTTGAAGGTGTCGGAATGGTTACCAAGCACACAAAGCCTTCCGCAGCGAACCAGAATGGTGGAATTATTCAAAAGGAAGCTCCTATTGATCTTTCAAACGTTATGTACGTTCATAAGGGAAAAGCTACAAGAGTTGGTTTCAAGATGGACGGAGACAAGAAAGTACGTTTTGCCAAGTCAACAGGTGACGTAATTGATTAATTCTAGGAAAGGAGAACTGGAAGCGTGAGCAGACTGAAAGAAATGTATAAAGACGAGATCGTAGATGCTATGATCAAGAAGTTCGGATATAAAAACATCATGGAAGTGCCTAAGCTTGATAAAATTGTGATCAATATGGGCGTTGGTGAAGCAAAGGACAATGCAAAGGCTTTAGAGAGCGCTGTTAAGGATATGGAAACCATTACCGGACAGAAGGCTGTATTAACCAGAGCAAAGAACTCCATTGCAAACTTTAAAATCAGAGAAGGCATGCCCATTGGATGTAAGGTTACTCTTCGTGGTGAAAAGATGTATGATTTCGCAGACCGCTTAATCAATCTTGCATTACCTCGTGTACGTGACTTTAGAGGTGTTAACCCCAACGCATTTGATGGAAGAGGTAATTATGCACTTGGTATCAAGGAGCAGATCATCTTCCCTGAAATCGAGTATGATAAGGTTGACAAGGTTAGAGGTATGGATATTATCTTCGTTACAACCGCTAAGACCGATGAAGAAGCACGTGAACTGTTAAGATTATTTAACATGCCTTTCGAAAAGTAAGGCCGTTGATCTGGAAGGAGGTAAAATAGCACATGGCTAAAACATCTATGAAGATTAAACAGCAGCGTACTCCGAAGTTCTCTACGAGAGAATATACTCGTTGTAGAATCTGTGGACGTCCCCACTCTGTTTTAAGAAAATACGGAATTTGCAGAGTATGTTTCCGTGAATTAGCATATAAGGGCCAGATTCCTGGAGTCAAAAAGGCTAGTTGGTAAAATATTAAGGAGGAAGAAAGAAAATGACAATGAGCGATCCTATTGCAGATATGCTTACAAGAATCCGTAATGCAAATACTGCAAAACATGATACAGTAGACGTTCCCTCTTCCAAGATGAAACTTGCTATTGCTGACATCTTATTGGAAGAAGGCTACATTAAGAAATACGATCTGATCGATGAAGGAAACTTCAAGACCATCCGCATCACTCTGAAGTATGGTGCAGACAGAAATGACAAGATCATCAGCGGATTAAAGAGAATCAGTAAGCCCGGTCTTCGTATTTACGCAGGCAAGGATGAGCTTCCCAGAGTACTCGGCGGCTTAGGTATTGCAATCATCTCTACAAACCAGGGTGTTGTAACCGATAAGAAAGCAAGAGAACTTCAGGTAGGCGGAGAAGTATTAGCTTACATCTGGTAAGCAATGGTAACTATGAATCAATAGTAAAATATAGGAGGTACGGGCATGTCACGTATAGGAAGAATGCCAATCGCGATTCCTGCAGGTGTAACTGTAGAAGTTGCAGAAAATAATAAAGTGACTGTAAAAGGTCCTAAGGGAACACTTGAGAGAGTGCTTCCTTCAGAGATGGAAATCAAGGTAGAAGGTGCTGAGATCACCGTTAGCAGACCCAATGATTTAAAGAAGATGAAATCTTTACATGGTCTTACCAGAACACTGATCCACAACATGGTAGTTGGTGTTACCGATGGCTTTGAGAAGAAGCTTGAAGTAAACGGTGTTGGTTACAGAGCAGCCAAGGCTGGTAAGAAGTTAACCTTATCATTAGGATATTCCCATCCGGTAGAGATGGAAGATCCCGAAGGAATCGAGACAGTTCTTGAAGGACAGAATATCATTATTGTCAAGGGTATTGATAAAGAAAAAGTTGGCCAATACGCAGCTGAAATCAGAGACAAGAGAAGACCTGAACCTTACAAGGGCAAGGGTATTAAGTATGCTGATGAAACAATCAGACGTAAAGTTGGTAAGACTGGTAAGAAATAGATAAGGAGAGTATAAAGATGGTTAGTAAAAAGTCAAGACAAGATGTACGTGTTAAAAAACACATGAAAATACGTAACCGTTTTAGCGGTACAGCTGAAAGACCTCGTCTTTCCGTATTCAGAAGCAATAATCATATGTATGCTCAAATTATTGATGATACCGTTGGAAATACTTTGGTTTCTGCATCCACTACCGAGAAGGCAGTAAAGGCAGAGCTTGAGAAGACCAATAACGTTGATGCAGCAGCATATTTAGGAACTGTTATTGCAAAGAGAGCACTTGAAAAGGGTATTGATACCGTTGTTTTTGACAGAGGCGGCTTTATATACCAGGGTAAGATAGCAGCATTAGCTGAAGCAGCCAGAGAAGCTGGCTTGAATTTCTAGGAAGGGAGAAACGTACATGAGAAAGACAATCATCGATGTCAGCAACATGGAATTAACAGAAAAAGTTGTTACCATCAAGCGTGTAACTAAGGTTGTTAAAGGTGGACGTAACATGCGTTTTACAGCTTTAGTAGTAGTTGGAGACATGAATGGCCATGTTGGTGCAGGTCTTGGAAAGGCAACAGAAATCCCTGAAGCTATCCGTAAAGGAAAAGAAGATGCTATCAAGAATCTGGTTTCCGTTGCAACAGACGAAAATATGAGTATCACACATGATTTTATTGGTAAGTTCGGTTCTGCTTCCGTTCTGTTAAAGAAGGCTCCGGATGGTACCGGTATCATCGCAGGCGGTCCTGCACGTATCGTTTGTGAGCTTGCCGGAATCAAGAACATCCGTACCAAGTCTCTTGGTTCTAACAACAAGCAGAATGTAGTACTTGCTACAATCGCCGGTTTGAGCGAACTTAAGACACCCGAAGCAGTAGCTAAGAATCGTGGTAAATCTTTAGAAGAAGTTATGGCATAGGAGGGAATAAACGATGGCAGAACAGAAAATGTTAAAGATCACATTAGTAAAATCTCCTATCGGAGCAGTTCCTAAACACAGAGCTACTGTTGAATCTATGGGACTTAGAAAGCTGAACAAGAGCATCACACTGCCGGACAATGCGGCTACAAGAGGCCAGATTCAGCAGATCAGACATTTAATTAAAGTAGAAGAAGTATAATAGATAAGGAGGTGTCAAGAGCATGGAATTATCAAATTTAAGACCTGCAGAAGGTTCTACACATAGTGATAATTTTAGAAGAGGTCGTGGACACGGTTCAGGAAATGGTAAGACAGCTGGTAAGGGTCACAAGGGTCAGAAGGCTCGTTCCGGTGCACCCAGACCGGGCTTTGAAGGTGGACAGATGCCTTTGTACAGACGAATTCCGAAGAGAGGCTTCAAGTGCCCGAGTCATTTGGAAATCGTTAGTGTTAACTTAGGCTTACTCAATGACAGATTTGAAGATGGAGCTGTTGTAGATGTAGATGCATTAATCGCAGCCGGAATCATCAAGAATCCCAGAGATGGTGTTAAGATCCTTGGAAACGGAGAATTAACCAAGAAGCTTACCGTTAAGGCAAATGCGTTCAGTGCATCTGCTAAAGAGAAAATCGAAGCTATTGGTGGAACTGCAGAGGTGATGTAATGCTTACAACACTCAAAAACGTTTTTAAGATTAAGGAACTCAGAAACAAGATTTTATTTACACTTGGCATGTTAGTTGTGATTCGTTTCGGATCACAGCTTCCCGTGCCGGGAATTCGTATTGAAGAATTTGTAAACTGGTTTCAGCAGAAGGTCGGTGCAGCTGATTCCTCAGGGTTCCTGAGCGCGATTACGGGTGGTTCATTTGAAAATATGTCCATACTGGCATTGAATATTACCCCGTACATCACATCTTCCATTATTATGCAGCTGCTTACAATTGCAATTCCAAAGTTAGAGGAAATGCAGAAGGACGGCGAAGATGGAAGAAAGAAGATCGTTGCAATCACCCGTTATGTGACAGTCGGACTTGCTTTAATTGAATCCGCTGCCATGGCATTTGCTTTTTGGAACGGCGGAATGCTTGATTCCCAAAATGCATTGAATGTGATTACCATTATTGCAACATTGACGGCAGGTAGCGCGTTCTTAATGTGGGTTGGAGAGCAGATCACGGAACACGGAATCGGAAATGGTATTTCCATCGTATTGGTTATTAACATTATTTCCAGAATTCCACAGGATATTTCTCAGTTGTTTAAGACTTTTGTACTTGTTGAAGGCAAGCCGATTGCCGTACGTGTTGTTGCAGCGTTGGTTATTATTGCTGTAATTGTTGCAGTTGTTGTTCTTGTTATTATCCTGAATGGCGGAACACGTAAAATTCCTGTACAGTATGCAAAGAAAATACAGGGAAGAAAGACCGTAGGAGGTCAGTCCTCCTGTATTCCATTAAAGGTAAATACTTCCGGTGTTATCCCGATTATTTTTGCGTCATCCCTGATGCAGCTTCCGGTAGTGATTTGCAGCTTCTTCGGAATTCAGGGAACAGGTTTCTGGGGACATGTGCTTCGTGGATTAAGCTCCAGTAACTGGTGCAATCCCAAAGAGCCGGTTTACTCCATTGGATTGGTAGTATATATTGCATTAGTAATCTTTTTTGCTTACTTCTATACATCCATTACCTTTAATCCATTGGAAATTGCAGATAACATGAAAAAGTCCGGTGGATTTATTCCGGGTATCCGTCCCGGTAAGCCGACGAGTGATTATCTGACAAAGATCTTAAATTACATCGTATTTATCGGTGCGATTGGTCTTACGATCGTGTGTGTCATTCCTTTCATCTTTAATGGTGTATTTGGCGCACAGGTATCCTTTGGCGGAACAAGTCTGATCATCATTGTCAGCGTTATCTTAGAGACAATGAAGCAGGTGGAATCCCAGATGCTTGTCCGTAACTACAAGGGATTTTTAAATGATTAGTATGTAATGATAATTAGAGGTGCAAGGGAAGCGTCTGCTTCCCCTATGCCTCTATATTGCTGTTTTTAAAAATACGTTTTTGGATTTTTTTACAATGCAGAAAGGCATGGTTAATAGTATGAAGGTTATTATGTTAGGTGCACCTGGTGCAGGTAAAGGCACACAGGCCAAAATGATTGCAGAAAAATACGGCGTTCCACACATTTCTACAGGAGATATCTTCCGTGCAAACATCAAGGAAGGTACCGAGCTTGGTATGGAAGCGAAAAAATATATGGATCAGGGACAGCTTGTTCCCGATGAGTTAACCGTCAGGATTCTTCTTGACCGTGTGGCAAAGGATGACTGTAAGAACGGTTACGTCCTGGATGGTTTTCCGAGAACCATTCCCCAGGCAGAAGTTCTTGACAAAGCTTTAAGTGAGATCAATGATAAGATTGACTATGCAATTAATGTTGATGTTCCGGATGAAAATATTATCAACCGTATGGGCGGCAGACGTGCATGTCTTTCCTGCGGAGCTACTTATCATATGGTACACATTCCTCCGAAGAAGGAAGGAATCTGTGATGTATGCGGACAGCCCCTGGTACTTCGTGACGATGATAAGCCGGAAACTGTAAAGAACCGTCTGGATGTTTATCATAAGCAGACACAGCCTTTAATTGATTTCTACAATGCAAAGGGAATCTTAAAGAGCGTTGACGGAACCGTGGATATGAAAGATGTATTTGCAGCAATTGTTGCAATTTTAGGTTAAACAATGGCAGTTACGATTAAATCAGCACATGAAATTGAACTGATGCGTGAATCCTGTCGTCTGCTTTCGCTCGTTTTTGACGGGATGGAGAAGATTATAAAGCCGGGAATTACCACGGCAGAGATTAATCAGCTTGGTGATCGGCTCATCCGTGAGTATGGCGGGATTCCCAATTTCTTAAATTATGACGGATATCCTGCTTCGATCTGTGTTTCTGTAAACGATGAAGTGGTTCATGGAATTCCTTCGGATAAAAGGGTGTTACAGGAAGGCGATATCGTAAGCCTGGATGCCGGTCTCATATATGAAGGGTATCATTCCGATGCGGCAAGAACTTATCCGGTTGGAAACATCAGCAAAGAGGCAGCGGATCTGATCGAAGTGACCAGGCAGAGCTTCTTTGAAGGGATAAAGTTTGCACGGGCAGGAAACCATCTTCATGATATCTCCAACGCAATTGATGACTATTGCAGGAAACGGGGATACGGAGTGGTCAGACAGCTTGTGGGCCACGGAATCGGTACACACCTTCATGAGGATCCATCGATTCCCAATTACCATCAGTGGAGGAGAGGAATTAAGCTTTGTCCGGGGATGACGCTTGCCATCGAGCCGATGATTAATATCGGGGGCTATGAAGTGGCATGGGCAGATGATGACTGGACGGTAGTAACCATGGATGGATCATTATCTGCACATTATGAAAATACGATACTGATCACCGAAGGTGCGCCGGAAATTCTGACGCTTCCTTCCTATCATATGGAATAGGAGACCGATGCAATGCTGGGAATGTTTGCCGTTTCAAAAGCAGGCCATGATCAGGGACAGATGTATGTGGTTTTAAAAGAAGAAGGAGATTCGGTATTACTTGCAGATGGAAGACTTAAGACCATCGAATCCCCCAAAAAGAAAAATAAGAAGCATATACAGCTTGTAAAGACGGGGCTTGATGAGGACCTCGTAATTAAAATCAAAAATCAGCAACCTATTAATAATGAAGAAATCAAAGCAGCGATTAAATGCAGAATCAAGGAGGTAGCGCATGTCTAAAGCCGATGTAATCGAAATTGAAGGAACTGTTGTAGAGAAGCTTCCGAATACCATGTTCCAGGTAGAACTGGAAAATGGACACAGAGTACTTGCACACATTAGTGGCAAGTTAAGACAGAACTTTATCCGTATCCTTCCCGGGGATAAGGTAACACTGGAACTTTCTCCGTATGATTTAAGCAAGGGAAGAATTATCTGGAGAGATAAATAAAATCAACGGAATGTGAACGGTATCAGAATGCAGGAAAATTAATACTTGCATTTCGATATATAAGATGCTATAATGTAAAACGGTCTTTTTTGAAAGGAGGGTTTAACATGAAGGTTAGATCATCAGTAAAACCGATTTGCGAGAAATGCAAAATCATCAAGAGAAAAGGACGTATCAGAGTTATCTGTGAGAATCCGAAGCACAAACAGAGACAGGGATAATCTGCTGCATATCATGAATTAAGATGTGAGATGTGGGAGGATTCTTGTCTATTTGTATATGAAGCGGCTGCAGTGCCATAGAGCACTGATTTGTATATAAATTGTTCCAGGGAGCCTTAAGTAGATTACTTCTTGATTCGCAGGTTTGCGATGAGATTTGTGTCGCAGTGACCACAAAGGACCAGGTCACGTGATTTGCGTAAGATCGGAAACGTCCGATTGGGCGGTAAGCCCCAATCAATTAGTATTAATGTATGAAGTATGAAGAATTCATACAAGAAAATGGAGGAAAAGTAAATGGCTCGTATTGCAGGTGTTGACTTACCTAGAGAAAAGCGTGTAGAAATCGGCTTAACTTATGTTTATGGAATCGGAAGAGTAAGCGCTGCGAAGATTCTTGAGAAGGCACAGGTTAATCCGGATACCCGTGTAAGAGAGTTGACTGACGACGAAGTTAAGAGAATCAGCGAAGTAATCGACGCTGAGTACATGGTAGAAGGTGACTTAAGAAGAGAAGTTGCCTTAAATATCAAGAGACTTCAGGAAATTGGCTGCTACAGAGGAATCCGTCATAGAAAGGGACTTCCTGTACGTGGTCAGAAGACCAAGACAAACGCAAGAACCCGTAAAGGTCCCAAGCGTACTGTTGCTAACAAGAAGAAATAAGTTGGTAATGTAGTAGCACTGTAAATTAATTTTTGAAAGAAAGTAGGTTAGTTTAGATGGCAGCAAAAAAAGTTACGAAAAAAGTGACAAAAAAACGTGTCAAGAAAAACGTTGAACATGGACAGGCACATATCCAGTCTTCTTTTAACAATACTATTGTTACATTGACAGACAACGAAGGTAATGCTCTTAGCTGGGCAAGTGCTGGTGGTCTTGGATTTAGAGGTTCAAAGAAATCTACTCCGTATGCAGCTCAGATGGCAGCTGAAACAGCAGCAAAGGCTGCTATTGTACACGGCTTAAAGACAGTAGACGTATTTGTTAAGGGACCCGGTTCAGGACGTGAAGCAGCAATCCGTGCATTAAATGCATGTGGAATTGATGTTACAAGCATCAGAGACGTAACACCGGTACCTCATAACGGATGTCGTCCTCCGAAGCGTCGTAGAGTGTAGTTGTGTGTGCTTTTTATTTCATCAGGGAATTACAACGCTGTGAGATAAAACGTTCCGCAGAAATCCAGTTGGACGAAGGTGCAGCAGCACTGTAAACAATATGTAACTGTTCAGAGCCATGCAAATCCAGGCAATATGTCTGTCGAGTGCCTGCATTTGTAAAGACATATAACAGGATTTATATGGAGTTCTGAATCGTTGCAGAATAATAGAAAAGGAGAAAAAAAATGGCAGTAAACAGAGTTCCTGTATTAAAGAGATGTAGAGCTCTTGGTCTTGAGCCTTCTTTCTTAGGATATGATAAGAAGTCTAACAGAACCAACGCAAGAGCTGGTAAGAAGGTAAGTGAATATGGTCTTCAGTTAAGAGAGAAGCAGAAAGCAAAATTCATTTACGGCGTATTAGAGAAGCCCTTCAGAAATTACTACAAGAAGGCTGACCGTATGCAGGGTATGACCGGTGAAAACCTTATGGTTATCCTGGAAAGCAGACTTGACAATGTTGTATTCAGAATGGGATTCGCAAGAACCAGAAGAGAAGCAAGACAGATCGTTGATCATAAGCACGTTTTAGTAAACGGCAAGCAGGTGAACATTCCTTCTTACTTAATTAAGGCAGGAGATGTTATTGAAATCAGAGAAAAATCCAAGTCTTTACAGAGATACAAGGACATTCTTGAAGTGACAGCCGGAAGACTCACTCCTGAATGGGTGGATGTTGATAAGGAAGCATTCAAGGGAACAGTTAAGAACCTTCCTACCAGAGAAATGATTGATGTTCCTGTAGACGAAATGCTTATTGTCGAGTTATATTCCAAATAATAATGTTTCTTGTATTGTTCGTAAAGGAGGGTATTTGCAGTGTTTGATTTTGAGAGACCAAATATTGAAGTGGCAGAAATCTCTGAAGATAAGAAGTATGGCAGATTTGTTGTTGAGCCTTTAGAGCGCGGCTACGGAATTACACTGGGTAATTCCTTAAGAAGAATTATGCTTTCTTCCTTACCGGGCGCTGCTGTAAGCCAGGTGAAAATCGAAGGTGTTTTACATGAGTTCAGTTCCATCGACGGCGTCAAAGAAGATGTAACCGAAATCATCATGAACATCAAGAGTGTTGCGATTAAGAACAACAGCGATACAAACGAACCCAAGACAGCATATATTGAATATGAAGGCGAAGGTGTCGTAAAAGCTTCTGATATTCAGTGTGATCAGGATATCGAAATCCTGAATCCGGATCAGACCATTGCTACTTTAAGTGGAAAGAATACCAAGCTTTATATGGAACTTACCATTAACAAGGGTAGGGGATATGTAAGTGCAGATAAGAATAAGACCGAAGATTTACCGATTGGTGTAATCGCAGTCGATTCTATTTATACTCCCGTTGAGAGAGTAAACGTTACTGTAGAAAATACCCGTGTTGGTCAGATTACCGACTTCGACAAGCTTACGCTTGATGTGTATACGAACGGAACACTGGATCCGGATGAAGCTGTCAGTCTGGCTGCAAAGGTACTGAGCGAGCATTTAAATCTTTTCATCAATCTTTCTGAGAATGCCAAGACTGCTGAGATCATGGTAGAGAAGGAAGAGGATGAGAAGGAAAAGGTTTTAGAAATGAGCATTGACGAACTTGAGTTATCTGTTCGTTCTTACAACTGCTTAAAGAGAGCTGGTATCAATACAGTAGAAGAATTAACCAACAAGACCTCTGATGACATGATGAAGGTTCGTAACCTTGGTCGTAAGTCCCTGGAAGAGGTTCTTGCTAAGCTGAACGAACTGGGCTTACAGTTAAATCCCAGCGAGGAAGCTTAAGTAATATAATTAGCAGCTTGTGAAGCATGATCCGGTAAATCCAAAGAGTGCGGATGGTGTTCTCATAAAATGGAGTGTATTCACTCGGTAAGTAAGTCCAAAGAGCGTGGCCGGATGAACCATGAAGGGTATATCCCATTGAGAAAGGAGCCGAAAATGGCAAAATACAGAAAATTAGGTAAGACCTCAGATCAGAGAAAGGCATTACTGAGAAATCAGGTAACTGCACTTCTCCACAATGGAAAGATTGTTACAACCCAGGCAAGAGCCAAGGAAGTTCAGAAGATTGCAGAAGGACTTATTGCACTTGGTGTAAAAGAGAAAGACAATTTTGAAATGGTTAAGGTTTCCGCAAAGGTTCCGGTTAAGGACAAAGACGGCAAGAGAGTAAAAGAAGTTGTTGATGGTAAGAAGGTTACCAAGTTCGAAACCGTTGAAAAGGAAATCAAGAAGGATCTTCCTTCCAGATTGCATGCAAGACATCAGATGATTAAGGTTTTATATCCTGTAACTGAAGTTCCTGCAGCAAACGCTGGTAAGAAGAGAGGAACTAAGGAAGTTGACCTTGTAGCAAAGCTTTTTGATGAATACGGTGTTAAGTATGCGAACCGTAACGGTGGTTACACCAGAATCATCAAGATCGGACCCCGTAAGGGTGACGCTGCAATGGAAGTTGTACTTGAGTTAGTATAATCCCGTACGAAGCCAAAGAATTAAGCGCTATGAAGACAGAAATGTTTTCATGGCGCTTTTTGGCTATAGTTCAGCCATGCAGAAATGATTGTATAAGATGACCGTGGGAGCTTGCTCACTAAGGGCAGCTTATACAATCATTTCTATAGGGCGGACGCCCGACATGAAATAAGCTGCCGGAAAACACGTATATTTGTTAGCCAATCTGTACAATCCGGCAGCTTATGAATGGGCTTGGCTGAACTGTTACCTCAGTTTTACTTCATGGGAAAAGATCATATGGAACTTTTGAAGTTGATGTGGCATAATCTTAGATAGATTGAATCAATGAAAATAGAGGAGTGTAGAGTTATGACGATTTTAAATCAGTTGAACAGCGCGCCCATGTACCTCATTTGTGGCGGCATCATTGCATTTGTGGCAGTTGTCTGCGTGATTTTTCTCATCAGGGCTTATCGGGCGGGCAAGGCACTGGGAATGGATGAAACGAAAATGAAACGGACCATTATTTCAAGTGCAACCTTTTCGGTACTGCCGAGTATTGGAATTTTACTGGGAGTCATTGCACTTTCCGGAAGCCTGGGAACACCGTGGCCATGGCTTCGTCTTTCCGTGATCGGAGCGCTTCATTATGAGACACAGGTAGCGCAGGCAGCAGCGGAGCAGGTGGGAATGACCACACTTTCTGCATCTGAAATGACAGCAACGTCATTTTCTACGATTGCGCTGTTGATGAGTATCTGTATTATGTGGGGCATGGTATTATCGATTTTCTTAAATAAGAAATATACACAGAAGCTCACGAAGAATTCTTCTTCCGGCAAGTCGGGATCAGCCGGTTTTGCGGATCTTGCGATGACCGCAATGTTCATTGGACTTGTGAGTACCTACATTGGCCGTTATATTGGAGGCTTTATTTCTGAAAACGGTCTGTTTACCTTTAATGGAGACATCATTCCGCTTGTGGTTATGGTGGTTTCTGCACTGGTAATGGGAATCTTCGTATTTTTGTCCGAAAAGAAAAAGCTTGGATGGGTGGACAGCTTTTCCATTGCAGGAAGTATGACTGCCGGCATGGCAGCCGCTGTGATTGTCGGGCTGATCTGAGCCTGAATTTTATGATCCTGTGTAACTATTCAGTACAGGTCGAAGCACATGCTGCCAAGACCGTACGAATATGCTTCATAGTGCAAAATCCCATCAGCGAAGCTGTTTTTAAATGGATTTTGCATCGTAACTGTGAAGGTACTGAACAGTTACAATAGATATATCAATGACAGCAGATACATAGAAGTGAGTAGTAATTTTAAGAAGGGACACGAAAATTATGGAAGAAAATAAAACAAGTACGTGGGAAGAATACCGGAAACGCACGCATGTAATCGGAAGAGTAGTAAGTGCTGTGACACTGGTTATGCTGGTAGGGGCACCGTTCCTGATGGGAAAAATTTTAGGAGCTTATCCGGATCTTGGAGCGGTGGCAAGAGCTTTTTTATCGGTAGGGCTGGTATGGCTTGTAAGCAGTGTGGCAGAGTTTTTGATTTATACACCGATGCTGGGATCCGGTGGTGGATACCTTGCATTTATTACAGGAAACTTAATTAATATGAAGATTCCGTGTGCAGTCAATGCACGTGACATGGTGGGTGCGAAGACCGGAACACCGGAAAATGAAATCATTTCTACGATTTCCATCGCAACCTCATCTCTTGTCACGATTCTGGTTCTGGCAGCCGGCGTCCTGTTAATGGTTCCGCTGCAGCCGGTTTTACAGAGTGAAGTATTGCAGCCGGCGTTTGAAAACGTGGTTCCGGCGTTATTTGGAGCGATGGCCTATAAATATTACCGTAAGAATATGCATATAGCCGTATTCCCGCTTGTATTGATGAGTGCGCTGTTTATCCTTGTACCGGGACTGATCGGATCGACCAGCTTTATGATTATTCCGTCCGGCGCAGTTGCTATTCTGGCAGCGTGGATTTCCTTTAAGAAGGGAAAGAAAGACCAGGCAGAGTAAGGATGTTATTCTGATCGGATTCAGGTTGAGAATTTTGAATAGCTACACTCATTTATTGATAAAGCAGGAAAGGTAACTGCAATAAAAAGAAACGGTTACGAAGAAAGAAGGAAAGAGAATTATGAAATATGTAGGATTGGTTTTACTTGGAATACTTCTGATCATCATTTTATTGTTACTGATTGCAATAATCCGGACACTTCTGATGCCGGACAAAGCTTCCGATTATCAGCCGGAAGCAGATGAAAAAGAGGCACTCCGGCTTGCCGAAAAGCTTTCCAGGATGGTACAGTGTGACACGACCTCTCATGCCGGAGTAGCAGAAGTGGAGAAGTATCTTGGATTTCATAAGGTTTTAGAGGAGCTCTTCCCCTTGGTACATAAAGAGCTTCAGAAAACCGAAATAGATGGAAACCTGTTATATTACTGGAAGGGAAAATCGTCCGAAAAGCCGATCCTTCTGATGAGTCATCAGGATGTCGTTCCGGCAGAGGGAGAGTGGATTCATGCTCCTTTTTCCGGAGATATTGCAGATGGTAAGGTATGGGGACGAGGTACGGCGGATACGAAGTGTACGGTAATGGCTTTTCTGGAGGCAGTGGAAGAACTGCTTGCGGAAGGCTTTGTGCCGCCGACGGATGTGTATCTGGCATCCTCCTGTACTGAAGAATGGGCAGGAGACGGAGCACCGAAGCTTGTAAAGGAACTGCAGCGAAGAGGAATCCGGCTGTTCCTTTTGTGTGACGAGGGTGGAGCCATCATTACGGAACCCGTTGGAGGAATTCATGGAAACTTTGCAATGGTGGGTGTCTTTGAGAAGGGCAAAGCCGACGTGAAGTTTACTGCAAAAAGTAATGGAGGACACGCCAGTGCACCGTCCAAGGGAACACCGATTGCACGCCTCTCCGCTTTTGTAACCGAAGTAGAGAAGCATTCACCGTTCCGTAAGAAGATGCTTCCGGAGGTTTCTGCCATGTTTACTTCTCTGGCACCATATGCCTCTTTCGGGTTAAAGCTGGTGCTTGGAAATATATGGCTGTTTAAGCCGCTCTTAAAAGCGGTACTTCCGAAGATCAGTGCACAGGCAGGAGCTATGCTGCAGACGACAATTGCATTTACCATGCAGTCCGGTTCCGATGCATATAATGTGATTCCGCAGGAAGCAACCCTTGGAGCCAATATGCGCTTTATTCCCCATCAGGGAGAAAAGGAAAGTCTTGAAATTATCAGGAATCTGGCTTCCAAATACGGTTTAGAGACGGAAATTATCCATTCCAATGACTATACAAAGCCTGTAGATATCCATGGTGAGGGGTATCGAATGATGGAACAGGTGATTGCACAGACCTTTCCGGGACTGCCATCCAGCCCTTATGTAATGACCGGGGCTACCGATGCACAGTTCTATAGTCCGGTATGTGACAACTGCATCCGCTTTGCACCTGTGGTTTTCGGACCGGAGCAGATGAAGGGCATGCATGGCCTGAACGAGTGCATTGAATATAACTGCCTGCCCGGTGCGGTGCAATTCTATAAGAATCTGATCCGCGCGGAGAAGTAATTATTCAATTTATTTGCCGGGGATGAGGAGAATATAAAGTGAAGATTTCAAAAGAAACATGGAAACTGGCATTTGTGAAATCACTGCCAATTATGTGCAGCTACTTTTTTCTGGGTGCAGCCTATGGAATTATGATGGAGGAGACCGGATTTCCGTGGTATGTGGCCCTGTTATTGAGCATGACCGTATATACCGGGGCATTTCAGTTTGTGCTGATCACCTTTCTGAGTACGGGTGCATCCCTGCTTACGATTGCAATCACTGCCCTTTTAATGAACAGCCGGCAGAGCTTTTACAGTCTGACATTTTTAAATGATTTCAAGCGGATGGGAAAGCGGAAGCTGTATATGATTCACAGCCTGACGGATGAAACCTATGCTGTGAACTGTACGTTGGAGCTTCCCCGGAAGGAAAAGGAAGATACCATGTTCGGAGTTGCACTTCTAAGCCACTGCTACTGGATGGCAGCAACGGTGGCCGGTGCGGTGCTGGGACAGTTGATTCCCTTTGAATTGGAAGGAATTGACTTCTGCATGACGGCATTGTTTGTGATTATTTTTATGGATCAGTGGAAAAAGGCATCCAGTCATATACCGGCACTGGCAGGCCTTACCTGTGGAATTGTGTGCCTGCTGATCTTCGGACAGAGCAGCTTTATCCTTCCGGCGTTACTTCTTGTTTCCGGGATTCTGTTCTTTGCAGGGAGAAAGGAGGCAGCAGAATGAGTACACCAATGCTTGCAGCCGCCATTGTGTTATCCGCGGCGATTACGTTTGGACTTCGAGCCCTGCCGTTTCTGATTTTTTCCGGAGAAAGGAAAATGCCGGACTGGCTGCAGAAGCTGGGGGAAATGCTTCCTTCTGCAATTATGGCGGTTCTGATTATTTATTGCCTGAAGGATGTACCCGATGATTTTACCGGAGTCGGTATTCAGAAGCTGCTTGCGGTACTGGTTGTAGTGATCAGCTATCATTTTAAACGAAGTACCTTTTTAAGCATTTTTCTTGGAACAGCGGCATATATGCTGTTGTTGCACTTCTGCTGAGTGTTTACGGATGAACCCGGGTGCAGCGGTTACACTCAGCGTAATCCCATTTGGATCCCGGAAATTAGTGGTTGCTGTTTCCGGGTGCATTCTTTATAATAAAGGATGAAATCATACAAAGGGGATCAGACCGCGTGCAGGTATCGGAAAAATTAATCAGACCATTAACGGAAGTCAAATATTTAAATGCGGATAATGTCAGCAGATATCGCTGCATTATGCGCATTTTTTTTGAAAGCTATGAAAAACTGAAATACTGGCTGTATCAGGAGGAAGTACTGGAAGAAATGAGGAAGGATCCGTTTTTTAGGGACTATACTCCTGAGCAGTGCCAGCAGGATCTGACGATGCTGGCTGAGTGGAAGAACCTGAATACCATTCAGGATACCAAAAAGGTCTCATCCATTGAGGAATTCAAGAACAGGAAATACCGGTATCAGATGTCAGAATACAGCGTAGAGATTGAGCGTCTGGTATTGCGTCTTGAAAATCTGCTGGTGGAAGGGGCTTCCCTGGAACCAACTCTGCTTGAGCGGATCCGGAGAAATATTGAAAAGTTTCCGGAAATGGAACAGAAGGACAACAGTGAAGTCTATACCTGGTGGAACGACCTTAACAATGATTTCGTGAGACTGAATCAGAACTATCAGGATTATATCAGGGATCTGAACAGTGTGAAGGCAGAAGAAATGATGCGGACCAAAGAATTTCTGGTGTTTAAGGATCGTCTGATTGAATATCTGAGAAATTTCATCAAAGGGCTGCAGCGAAATGCCGGTGTCATTGAAGAAAGTCTGCAATCACTGGACACAGAACTCAGGGAGAAGGTATTCCGGAAGATTATTGAATTCGAAATACTGATTCCGCGTATGGATACAGAAATTACGGAGAAAATGCTCGAACAGAAGATACGGGGGCGCTTTCAGAGCATTTACGACTGGTTTGCCGGCGCCGGAGATCAGGAGAATGAAGCGGCGAGGCTATTTGATGCAACGAACGAAATTATACGGAGAATTACCAGATATGCCGCTCAGTTAAGTGAAAAGAATGCTTTGGGAGCTAACCGCAAGGAGGAATATCGCAAGGTTGCGGATCTTTTTATGCGATGTGAGGATATCAATGAGGCACATAAGATGTCGGCGATGGTATTTGGAATGGAACGTCCTTTTCATATTTCCGGAGATCCGGAACGGGAAACAGACAGCATGAATGGAGGAGTTTACGAAGAACAGCCAATCTGTGTGGAGCTGAAGCCGAGAATCCGATCTTACCGTGAGAAGACCAACCGGAGCGCCATTATGGAAAACACCCGGATGAAGCAGGAAACCAGACAGAAAATGATAGAACAGCAGAAAGAAGAGATGAAGAAAATCCGGCTTCTGGAAAAGAATGGAGAAATTGACTTTTCGGATCTGCCGGTTTTAGAGCCAAGGATCCGGGAAATTTTACTGAAGTGGATTTCCGATGCCATGGAGTCGGCAGACTTTTCGGCAAGAACGGATGATGGACGGAGATATCGTCTTGAGCGAAGCAGTACAAATGAAAAGTGTGTGGTTCACTGTGAGGATGGAAACTTCACAATGCCTAAGATGAGGATTGCTTTTGAGGGAGAGAACGTATGAAGGAACTGGAAATGCTGCTGAACCAGCGCTGGATTCTCAAAGCCGAGGATAAGGAATTGTATTACAGGGTCAGGGATTCAGTCGGAGAGCTGCGGAAATACTGTACAGAGAAGCTGGGCTGTCAGATCCTGGACAATTCCCTGATGATTAAAATGGAGAAGATACCGGTTGTTCCGGAAGCCTTTATGGGAATCCGGGAATTTACTTCACGGGAGGAGTATGTGTACCTGTGCATTTTATTAATGTTTCTGGAGGATAAGGATGCACAGGAGCAGTTTATTCTTTCCCAGCTGACAGAATATCTGTCCGCACAGCTCCCGGGAGAGCTTAGTGACTGGACGGTTTATACGAACCGGAGAAGACTGATCCGTGTACTTCGGTATGCGGTAAGTCAGGGGATTCTGGGGATAACGGATGGAGCTGATGAACTGTTTATGGACGATGCCGGCGGTGAGGTGTTATATGAGAATACCGGTGCTTCCCGGTATTTTATGAGAAACTTTCCCAAGGACATCATGGGTTATGGCAGTTCGCTGGATTTTAGGGACAGTGAATGGTTCGATGTGGATGAAGACAGGGGGTTTGCCAGAAGGCATCGTGTTTACAAGCGTCTTTTATTTGCACCTGCCATGTATCGTGAGGACGGATCGGAGGAGGATTTTGAATATCTGAAATATTATGGGCGAAGACTTGGAGAAGAGCTCGAGAAGCTGTTTGACTGTCATGTTCATATTCATCGGGGGAGCGCTTATCTGATATCCGGGGAGGACTGCAGAATGGGAACGACATTTCCGGGCAACAACTCGCTGGCAGATATTATTCTGCTGTGTGCAGCACTGGTCAGAAAGAAAATCGTACAGCAGGAGTGGACAGTTTCTAAAGATGAAATGGGACTGGTGGATAAAATTGAATTCGAAGCATTGCTTAAGGATGTGAAGAAGCAGTTCGGCTCCGGATTTTCGAAGAACTACAGGGAAATGCCGGAGGGAGAGTTTGTGAGGACCATTATGGATGAAATGGAGCGATGGATGTTTATCCGGTGCGAGGATGAGCTGCATCAGGTGAAGCTTTGTCCGCTGATGGGAAAAATCGAAGGGACATACCCAAAGACTTACGCAGGAGGAAACGAAGATGAACAGTAGATGGCAGGCAGGTAAGATTGGTCTGATCAATTTCTGGTATTATGATGAACAGGAATTTCCGTTTGTAAAAGGAAGAATGCTGCTGCGTGGATCGAACGGCTCCGGCAAATCGGTCACCATGCAGAGCGTAGTTCCGCTTCTCCTGGATGGAAACATGAGTCCGGAGCGTCTGGATCCCTTCGGCTCCAGAGACCGTAAGATGAGCAGCTATCTGTTGGAAGAAAATGACGGTCGGGAAGAGCGGACAGGCTATCTTTACCTTGAGTTTAAAAGAAAAGACAGCGATATTTACTTTACGATAGGAATGGGGATTCGTGCCAGAAGAGGAAAGCCTCTTGATAAATGGTATTTCAGTCTGACGGATGGACGCCGTGTCGGAAAGGATTTCTTTCTGTATAAGGACATGGGAGAGAAGGTCACGCTATCGCGAAGGGAGCTGGAATATCGTGTCGCAGACGGTGGAAAGGTGTTTGACCGTCAGGTGGAGTATATGGACTACGTCAACCGGCAGATCTTTGGCTTTGAGACGCTGGATGAATATAAGGAAATGCTGGATCTGCTGATCCAGTTGAGAACGCCTAAGCTTTCCAAGGATTTCAAGCCTTCGGTTATTAATGATATCCTGAGTGATTCGCTGCAGCCTCTTTCCGATGAGGATCTGCGTCCAATGTCAGAAGCCATCGAAAATATGGATACCATGAACATGAATCTGAAAAGCCGCAGGGAAGCCAGGCAGGCTGCGGAGAAGATCCATGTGATTTACCATAAATATAATAAGCTGCTGCTGTGGGATAAGGCAGAGCATCTTCTGCAAAGTGAACAGAGATTGCAGAAGACGCTGGAGGAGCAGAAGCAGTATGAGGAGCAGTACCGGAGCTGCTGCAGCAGAATTGAGGAGCTGGATCAGGAGATCCGGCAGATTAATGAAAAGAAGGAGACCCTGGAAAAGGAAAGGGAATCCTTAAATAAAAGTGATGCGGTTGCGTTGAAGATGCGCGAAACGCTTCTTACAGGAGAGATTGAACAGAACGACAGGAATCTTAAGGATAAAAAACGCTTTCTTGCTGCGAAGGAAGAGCAGTGCCGGGATGCAGAACGGCAGATCCGGGACGAAGAAGACCGGAAATACCGGAAGGAAACGGAATTAAAGGAAATCCTCAATGAAATGCAGGATGAGGCGGAGCAGATGGCCTTCCAGGAGTTTGCCTTTATGAGGGAGGAATTGGTGGAGCATCTGGAGGAAGGCTATAAATTTGAGCTTCACCGCCAGCAGTTTGAGCATACAAAACAGAAGATTGCAGAAGGGGAGGAGCTTCTTTCAAGGCTGCAGCTTCTGAACAGACAAAAGGAAGAGATGATTCAGAAAAGGGAACGGCAGATCCGGGAGCTGGATGCCATTCAAAGAAGACTTTCCGAATGGGAGGGTGCCCTTTTGCAGGCCGGGAATGAATGGAAGGAAGAGGTGTTCCGATGGAATAAGAGCAATACGGAGCTGAAGCTGGATCATGATCTGTTGAGAGAACTGGCTTCATTTGCAGAGAACTATGAAGAAACTTCAGATTTTGCAGTGATCCGGAATAAGGTTTCGGCACCGTGGATTCAGGGAAATCAGCTTATTTCCAACCTGCTCCATGAAAATCGTACGATGTATGAAACACTTGGAGAAGAATTAAAGGAAGCAGAGAGGGAGCTTATTGATTGGGAAAACCGCAGGGAACCACAGCCGGTACGGTCAGAGGCAGTGCTCCGGAACAGACAGAGACTTGAAGAAGAAGGCATACCTTATCAGGAATTCTATAAGCTGCTGGAATTTGGTTCAAAGCTCAGTGAGGAGGAGTGTAATCATCTGGAAGAAGCCCTCTTACAGATGGGCATTCTGGATGCGATTGTGGTGGAAGAGCAATACCGGGATCAGGTGCTAAGACCGGTAAAGGGATGTGAGGATCATTACCTTTTCACCGGCAAAACGACTTCCGGACAGAGCCTTCTGGATGTGCTGGAGCTGAATGAGGAGGTCAATGATATTTTCTCCAATCAGAGACTTACCGGAATCCTTAGTAATATTGCCTATGATGGGGAGGGTATAATTTCTGTTGCAGCGGATGGAACCTATCGTATGGGAGTACTTGCAGGAACCGTGGCAGGAGAGCATCAGGCAGGTTTCCTTGGAACGAAAGCGAGGGAGAGAAACCGGAAGGCGAAGATGGCAGAATGCAGGAGCAGGATTGCTGCGCTGGAAGAACAGCTTCAACAGCTGGCGGAAGAAAAGGATCAGTTATTGAAGCGTAAGGAGATTTTGCAGAAAGAATATGATACCTTTCCGGAAGATGATAAAATGCGGACCGCACTCCGGCAGCTGCAGGCGGAGGAAAGAAAGCAGGAGCTGCTTCAGGCGGAAAATGATCAGCTGGGAGAAGAGCTTACTGCCTTTATGGAACAGATCAAGGAGCTTAAGAGAGCAGCAGTGGAAATTGCGGAAAAGCTTTATCTTACCTGTTCCCATGAAGTGTTTGCGGATGCCAAAAGGGCAGCGCAGGAGTATGATAAGGCTCTTATTTCCTGCAAATCCACCCATGAGATGCTGCTTAGGAGTGTCGAATATCTAAGAGATCTCAAGGTGGGTCAGGAGAATCTGCTTCAGGACATGGATCAGATCCGTTATGATATCCGGGATATCGAAAGGCTGCTCAGGACACAGGCAGAGGAAAGAGCCTCCATACAGGAGCAGCTGAAGCTGACAGATTATGAAGCTATTAAGGATCGTCTGGATGCATGTATTCTGTGGCTGAATTCCTATCCGGAACGGCTGGAAAAATGTCTGGATGAACGTTCCATGCTGAATGCCGGAGCGCAGCGGAATCAGGATAAGCAGAAGGAAAATGCAGGAAAACTTGAGGAACTGGAAAAAAGGGTTTCTTATTATACAGCCTGCTTTGAGGAAGAGAAGAAGCTTCAGTATGCAGCGCTTCCACAGGAGCTTCCGGAGGATGCACGTCATATCAGTGAGTATCTTTCAGTAGATGTAAGGAATCTGAATAAGGAGGATGTCATCCGTGACCTGAACCGGATCTATTTTGAAAACCGTGGATTTCTGACGGATTATCAGCCTACGCAGACGGAACTGTTCGCCGGTCTGGATGAACAGGGCAGTATAGACGGTTATTCGGCTAAGAGAACGGACATTCAGGCACGGTATCAGGGAACCCGGATCTCCTTTGACAGTCTGCTTGCCCATCTGGATGAGGATATACAGGAGCTGGAAACCCTGATTAAGGACGGAGACAGGGAGCTGTTCGAGGATATCCTCGCGAATACGGTAAGCCGCAAAATCCGGGGAAAAATCAATGCCTCTAATACATGGGTACAGAAGATGAATGCGCTCATGGACCGGATGGATACGTCGAGCAGTCTGAAGCTGAATCTCCGCTGGAGAAGTAAAACGGCTGAAAAAGAGGATCAGATGGATACCAGGGAGCTGGTTGAGCTGTTAAAGAAGGATTATCGTCTGATGAGTGAAGAGGAAGCCTCAAGACTATCTGCCCATTTCCGATCCAAGGTGGAGGAGGCCAGAAGAAATGCCCGGGACAGCGGAGGTATGATTTCCTTCTATCAGATCATGAAGGAAACACTCGATTACCGTAAATGGTTTGAGTTCCAGCTGTTTTCGCAGAAGAACGGGGAACGGCAGAAGGAACTGACGAACAGTGTATTCGGCACCTTCAGCGGTGGTGAAAAGGCGATGTCCATGTATGTACCACTGTTTTCGGCAGTTGTGGCGAAATATCAGGGAGGAAGGGAAGATGCGCCACGGCTGATCTCACTGGATGAAGCATTTGCCGGTGTGGATAACCGGAATATCCGGGATATGTTCCGGCTGATGACACAGTTTGAATTTGATTTTATCATTAACTCACAGGTTCTCTGGGGAGACTGCGACACCCTGGATGCACTTGCTATTTACCAGCTGATCCGTCCGGAAAATGCAAAATTCGTTACAGTAATGCCCTATTTATGGAATGGCAGCAGCAGGGAGCTTCTGGAGGATGAGGAAAGTGTGGAAGAATGCGCATCAGAGCTTGTCTGATTGGAATGAGACTGTCCGGAGCTTATATGGCATGTGGAACAATACATTCAGAAAGGCAAAACGGAGATGCTCATGGAACAGGAACAGTTAAAAAGAGAATGTATCAATTATTTTAAACAGCATACGATCTGGAAGAAAGTATTTAACGGATTTCGTAACAAATATCGTTCCTATGGAAAATTTTCAGGAACGGTGGTGCTGAAAAATCTGTCGGCGGAGGATATTGAGGAGCTGGAAGGCTTTTTCGGAATGAATTTCCATGGGAAAAAGAGCGTGTCGGTTTCTGCTGACCGGTTTTGTAAGGCACTGTCACACAGCAAATACGGTTCTGTGACACCGGAAGAGATTCTGACGGATTTCTTCGGAGAAAAGTTACTGGGGATTGCACAGGAGAAGGAACGGAAAGATCGGATTCTCAATGAAATCCGGTGTGAATACAGGAAAGCCTTTGAAAATACGCCGGCGGGCTCATGTCTTTTGTGGATTGAGGAGCTTGTGCGGATGCCGGGAGCCGAATCGGATCTTACGGAATGGAAGCGTCAGCTATGGCTTAGTGCAGATATCTGTAATTCCCTTCCGTACCGCCAGAGCCGGAAAGTATATCTCGCAGTCTATGCTGCAGAACGGACCGGGAATCCCCATGCCTTTGATCATGGAACGAGGGACGGCCATCTTCTCGAACAGATCATTGAGAAGGATCTGGAGCTGCGGAACCGGAAGGTAGAGTTAAGTGAAGCTTTTCCGGCATACAAAAGACAGAAGAGCTATCTGCTTGCAGGACTTCTGATTGATGATGTATCCAATTATGCGCTTCTTTCCGGTGTTCATGCTGTGAAGAAAGACGGAGTATATCACCGTGGGATGGAAGGGTTTTGCGCAGAACAGAATATGGTTCAGGTTCCGCTTGCCGTGTTAAGTGAGTGGGAGCGTATGGAATGTGATCATAATGAAATATGGATTGTGGAAAATCCTTCTATATTTGCAAGATTGTGTGGAGAATATCCCTGTATGTGCATGAACGGACAGCCAAGGCTTGCCGGTTTACTGGTATTGGATCTCCTTGCGGAAGCCGGAACCGTTATCCACTATGCCGGAGATCTGGATCCGGAGGGGCTTCTGATTGCACAGAAGCTGTCACAGTATTATAAGGGAGCCTTTTATTACTGGCACATGACAGAAGAGGATTACCATATGTGCAGATCAAAGGAGGCACTTTCGGAACGGAGAATCGGAATGCTTCAGAAGATTACGGATCCGCGGCTTCTCCCTGTTGCACGTGCGATTGCAGAGTATGGAATGGCCGGCTATCAGGAAAAGATAGATTATAGAGGAAGGTAAGCATCCATGGTGGAATAATAGTAATTATTTAGTAGACAGATAAAAACGGCTTTTGGTACAATTAAGCTGATCCTTTTATAAAAGCTGTTTTCGTGTCCGCAATGGCTCTGGACAGTCAGATACCGGCGTGAATACGTGATCAATATGGAAAGGGAGCAGACGGCATGTTTTCCGATGAAGAACTGTACAGGCAATACTTAAGCGGGGATGAAACAGGGCTGGACAGCCTGATGCAGAAGTACGGCAATTCCCTGACTTTATATATCAATGGCTATCTGCACGATCTTCATGAGGCAGAAGACCTGATGATTGATGTTTTTTCCTATTTGTTTACGAAAAAGCCATCCATACGGGATGGCGGACTTAAGGCATATATGTATAAGGCGGCACGTCATATGGCGCTGCGGCATAAAAGCAGGCGGAAACACTCCTTCAGCATAGATGATCTGGTTGAGGAACCGGAAGGAAAAATATTAGTGGAGGAGGTTGTCCGGACAAAGGAGCGCAACCGGATCCTTCATTTATGTATGAGTGAGTTAAATCAGGCTTACCGGGAGGTTCTGTATCTGGTTTATTTTGAAGATATGAGCTATCGGCAGGCAGCCGAGGTTATGAATAAGAACATTAAGCAGATTACCAATCTGGTGTACCGGGGAAAGGAGAGCCTGCGGAAGCTGCTGGAACGGGAGGGAATTTCAAATGCGGAGTAATGAGGAACGTGTTGTTGAAGTAAAGCGTCGGATAGAACAGAAGAAGAGGAAGGACAGGCTGCAGCGGAGCCGGATGGTTATGGCTTTGGCCGTGGCGGCAAGCCTTCTGTTGATTGTCGGTCTTTCCGCTTATATGCCGGAATTTACCGGGCAGCTCAGTGCAGACAGCTATTCACACTATGAGATGACGGCAAGCATCTTTCATAATAATAACGCTCTGTCCTATATCATTGTAGGACTGGCTGCTTTTATTCTTGGCGTGGGTGTTACGATTCTCGGTGTTCGTATCCATCACCTGAATAAGACACAGCAGAGTGCCATGGACAAGGGGGATGAAGAGGATGGAGCTGATTGAAAATGTACTGCAATTCCTGGTTACGCTGCTTGGATTCTGTCTTGCGGTGATCTATTATCGCCGGAGGGGCAGACAGGCATATTTTCTGCTTGCCTGTTTTTATGGTTGCTTTGCATTGGGCTCCCTTTACTGGACGCTTTATCTCATTCTGTTTTCAAAAACGCCCCAGGTGTTCTATGTATCAGAGTTTGGATGGATTGCAAGTATTATCTTTCTTCGTATTCTGCAATATACTCTGTCAGATGAAACAGAACGTACCTTTCCATGCCGGACAGCCTGGATTTCGGTATTGTTCGGCGCCTTTTTGTGTGTATTTTACTGTTTTTACGGGGATATTCTGTCAAACCTGCTCTGGTGTGGAATGGTGATGGCCATTTCCTATTGCTCTGTCCGGGGACTTATTTTCACGAGAAAGCAGATAGGAGTGGCACGCAGCAGACAGTACTTTCATATCGGGGTTCTCTGGTATATTGCCGCAGAATATACCTTATGGACAACAGGCTGCTTCTTTAGCAGTAATTCTATAGGAAATCCATATTTCTGGATGGATATTTTGCTGACAGGCAGCCTGCTGGGATTATTTCCGGCAACAAGAAAGGCGGTGGAAGCATGACTTACATAGAAAATGTATTTATCTGTATGGTATCACCGTTGCTGATTGCCGCGCTCTGTATGGGGAAAAAGCAGCTCCGCTTCTTCCTGTTTTGCATTGCCGGGATGGGAGTGTGCCTGTTTTCTGCCTATATTAATACCTTCTTTGCTGCAATTTATCAGTCAGATGAGCTGGCGGCTGCTGTGGAAATTGCTCCGGTGACGGAGGAAGTGATGAAGCTTCTTCCGCTTCTATTTTATCTCCTGGTGTTTGAACCGGAACCGGAACGCATCAAACATGCAGCGATTACCATTGCGGTTTCTTTTGCAACATTTGAAAACATCTGTTATTTGACCCAGAATGGAGCAGGTCATTTTTCACTGATTTTCTTCCGGGGATTTGGAACGGGAGCGATGCATGTCGTCTGTGGTGTGATTGTTGGAGCCGGACTTGCATATGCGTGGCAGCGCACATGGCTGAAGGTGGCCGGAACCTGTGGACTATTAGGGGCTGCCATCACGTTTCATGCAATCTATAATCTTCTGATTGCCTATGGCAGCACGGCACAATATATTGCCTACATTTTGCCGATTCTTATGATGGCAGTTGGGAAAGCAGTTTTTGGAACAAAAAGGGTGTGATCGCTGACCTTTTTATCCGCCTCAGTGCAGCATTTCTCAGTCCGGAGACTTCTGTACTCTTCCATATGGACATAAAAGAGAGAAAAATAGGGAAAAAGTCCAAAATCATCCGGAAGCTAGAGGGAAATACGGAGCCAGGCAGGAGAAAATGGACATAAAGCACAGAAAAAGCAGTAAAAAAGTCCAAAATCATCCGGAAGCTAGAGGGAAATACGGAGCCGAGCAGATGAAAATGGACATAAAGCCGAGAAAAAGCAGTAAAAAAGTCCAAAATCATCCGGAAGCCAGAGAGAAATACGGAGCTGAGCAGGAGAAAATGGACATAAAGCACAGAAAAAGCGTAAAAAAGTCCAAAATCATCCGGAAGCCAGAGGGAAATACGGAGCCAGGCAGGAGAAAATGGACATAAGGCCGAGAAAAACAGTAAAAAAGTCCAAAAACATCCGGAAGCTAGAGAGAAAAACCGAAAAATGTAGATGAAAAGGCGTGAGTCATAGAAATGTGGCTTCCGTCTTTTTCTGTCTGAAATGGAAGTGGAATACAAGGGCACAAAGTTATTTCAGCTTTGAGGGTAGAGCGACCGGAATTTAGTTTGGCAATTGAGTCAATTGATTCCTTCTGTAAAAAAACAAATTGGGGTGAGAGTTTTTTGGATTTTTTGTACCTAAGTATATATAGAACATATAGGGTCTTGGAAATTGTGTTACAGTTCAGCCATGCAGAAATGATAGTATAAGAGGACTGTGGGAGTCTGCTCGCTAAGGGAGGCTTATACTATCATTTCTATAGGGTGGATGCCCGACATGAAATAAGTTGCCGGAAAGTATGGATATTGGTTAGCTGGTCCGTAGAAAACGGCAACTTATGAATGGAAAAGGTTGAGCTGCTGCGAAAATGCATTACAGTAAGGGGAGGACAGCGCAGAATGAGAAAAAGAGCAAAACGAATTTATGGAATATTGCTGAGTATGAGCATGCTCTTAACATTAATATCGGTGCCGGTATGGGCGGCAGAGCCGGTTGAAACAGAAGTGGGATTCGAGCAGGAACAAGAACAGCAACAAAAGCAGCCCCAGGAGCAAAAGCAGACGCAGGAACAAGAGCAGATGCAGAAGCAAGAGCAGATGCAGGAGCAAGAGCAGATGCAGAAGCAAGAGCAGATGCAGGAGCAAAAGCAGACGCAGGAGCAAAAGCAGACGCAGGAACAAAAGCAGATACAACAGCAGGAGAAAGTGCAGGCGCAGACACATGAATATACCGAGACCTGTGATATGCTGACAAAAAACTGCGTTCATGAGCACACATCAGAATGCTATCCGCAGACCACCGGAACCGGTACGGTGTCCGGAAATGATGCAATGGAATCCGAAGAAGTTCAGCCGACAGCATGTACTCATGTATGCAGCGAAGAAAGCTCCGACATAAATGTTGAAAATACGTTGAGAGCAAATGGACTGCCAATTGTTATGGCTCCCAATAACGGTGGAGATGTGGAATTGAAGCAGGATACTATTGAGAATAATTATAGAGTGCGACATCCCAACGGCCATTTTTTTTATAGGCTTCCGTCTGGAAATTACCGTCTGGGAGAGAATATAAAGCTGGATGAAAATCTTGTAATTGGGCAAGTAGATAGTCCTTTCATTGTTTCATTGGATTTGAATGGTCATAAGCTGGAGATGGGCGACGACAATGAAATATTACTGATTGGATCAAGTGAACTGAATATAAAAAATACAGGTCAGCAGGAAGGGGAAATCATTAATGGATCGAAGAATGGAATTCTAATTTATGAGGATGCAAAACTCAGGATTTATGGAGGAACGATAGATTCCATCATCAAGTATTATGGTAATGCTGAATTCTATCTGTATGGAGGAACAATTAAACGTAATATTCAAATTGGTGAGACTATACAGAGTATTCCAAATGCAGTATTATATGCAAATGGAGGAATTGTGGAAGGAGACCTGCCAATAAACATATATCAAAATGATAAGCTGACGATACGTACTGAGAAATCTGCTGCTTCAATGACAACTTTCAGGGGATTCGTGAAGAACTGTAAGATAGAAGGCGGTATATTTAGCGGCACCGTGGATGGGAGTTGTCAAATCAAGAACAGCGCAAAAGTTACGGTTGAATTTTATACAAAAGGAGGCGGATCAATTCCTCAACAGGAAGTTCTTCGTGGACAGAAAGCGCAGGATCCCGGAGCTCCTGTGCAGGACGGTTATGTCTTTGAAGGCTGGTATGTGTCTGGATATCCAAATCTTAAGTGGGATTTCAGTGATAATGTTACAGATAATCTGAAGCTTGAGGCTCATTGGAATAAAGTTTATCAGGTGACAATGCAAACAAATGGAGGAACGATTGCACCTGGGAAGGAGATTAATAGATATACCGGGGGGACATCATTAATTTTGCCGGGAGCTGGTGACATCACCCGCGGAGGCTATACTTTTGCAGGCTGGTATGAGGACAGAGGCTTCTCCGGCTCTCCTGTTACGGAAATCAGCAGAACCGATACAGGAGATAAGACCTTTTATGCGAAATGGAAGCAAAATACAGTGCCGGTAACCCCGGCTCAAACAGAACATAATGACGCAAACCATGATAATACCAACCATGACAATTCAGGTGATACGAAGGAAAGCAGTGGCACAGCTCCGGTGAGCTATCCTGCTCTGGCCTTTGATACCTGTGGTGGAAGCAGTATCAAAGCAGTTCGCGCATGGAAAGGACATATGATTAATCTTTCCGGCTACCGGCCAACCCGTGAAGGTTATGAATTTAGCGGCTGGTATGCGGATCGGAATCTGACACAGCCCATTACGGAAATCCGGCTTGATGGAAACAGGACGGTTTATGCAGGCTGGATCAAGCAGGCAGAGCAGACCGGTGAAAATTCCAAACCGAAGGCAGTTCCGGCACAGCTTATAGCAGGCGATAACGCAAAGACCGTAAGGAAAGATAACGGAAAATCTCTTATCGGAGCTTACGAACCGGGTTCATCGGACACACCAGAGGATACGGAGAATCAGAGCACAGAAGACCAAACCATGGAAGATCGAGTCATGGAAGACCAGGTCACGGGGGATCAAGTCACAGGAGATCAAAGAACGGAGGATACCGGGGATGATCAGAAATCAACAGCGGAGAATAATCCTGCAGACAATAACCCCGCAGTCAATGATTCAAAGCCGGATGACAGTACGAATCTGTCATCAGAGGACAGCTCCCACAGTGGCGGCTGGATCCCGGTTGTCTGTATTTGTGCAGGAGCTTTGGTGATCGGACTTGGCTTACATCTGGGAGTTTGGAAATGGAAGAAAACAGATAGGAAATAATGCAGGATTGAAAACCTTATAAATAAAGCTTTGAAAAGGAGGTGACACATCCCATGTACAATAATCAAAAGCGGGTGGAACTGGTAAAAAGACGAATTTATGAAAGAAACTGTCAGCAGCAGAGACATGGAATTTACGGACTGTCTGCGGACTGTCTGCGGCGTGCATGGTTTTATTTGCCTTTCTTGCAGGAATGCTTCATGTGGTGGCAGGGCATACACAGATGGCGGCTCAGGGAATGTACGGTTCTGTCCTGCTGTATAAAGATGCAGGAAGCTATGTGCTTGTGAGTGTTGTTTCCTTTGTTCTGGCAGTTGCGGTTACGTTATGCTGTATCAGATTGCGGAATCGAGAACGTGGAGTAAGGGATAAAAAAAGAGACAACTCATTACCGGAAGGGGAGGACAAAACAGATGGAAGGTAAAATAACAAGAATAGGAAAAAACATTATGACAGTTATGCTGTCATTAGTGATGATAGCAAGTATATTTGTCGGAATGAAGCTGGATGTGTGGGCAGCAACAAATTATATTATTGGAAATAACTTGGCAGTTGGGAAGATTGTAAAAGAAGGAGATACGATCACCTTTCCAGCACCAAGTCAGGGTCAAAATGTAGTAGAGTATGCTTTTTACGATCTGTCTGGAACAAAGCAGATAAGTTATGAGTGGAAGAGGACTTCTAATCAAGAAATCCTGGATATACCAAGAATTACAGATGGAGGCATCACATACAACCGCTATAAGGTAGATAGTATCATCATCGAGGACGCAAAACCTTTCAATATGAAATATGCTGTAAAGCTGGTGGCGATAGGAGATGAAGAAGAGGTAACTCCAGCTGAAAAATCTAATCAAGATATCTCCAATCAAAATACTCCCAATTCCCATACTTGCAACTTTGAATGGGTAACAACCATAGATCCGACAACAGGAGCGGACGGATTAGAAGAATACAAATGTGCGAGTTGCGGACTGGTAAAAGAATCCCATCCGATTCCGGCAAGTGTGGCAGCAGTGAAGGACTTTTATGGAAATATCAAAGAAGCACCGGAAAATGGAAGTATTACCTATGATTCCGGAAAACTTTATACGATTAGCGATTATTTGTTAAAGAAGATGTCTGAAAGAAGCGATGTGTCAGTAACGGTCAGTTTCGAATATCAAAATGCAAAATATGAACTAACCTTCCCGTCAGGAACAGATTACTCCTCTGTTTTGAAGGATGAAGATACGATGTATGGATATTTCGGTGTAGCAGCAAGGCTTGGACTTACGGTAGAAGCTAAATGATCATACTCTTAGGAAGACGTTTTACCCTTTGCCATGCAGAAACAGATCCACAAAAAGCAGTACACACTGTTTGTAGAAAAAACAAGGGAAAGATGCTATTATAAAGACAGCGATAGAACCAATGTGATTCATGTAAATAGTATAGAGCTTTATCCCGGAGTAAATATAAGTAAGAGATAGATAAATAGGGTGTCCGATTTATACATTACTTCCCGGTGTTGCGGAAAATAGTTTCTACCAGAGGTGAGGGAATGATAAAAATAGCTTTTTTTGATATTGATGGTACATTGCTGAAATTAGGTCATAGGGAACTGACAGAGAAAACAGCTAAAGCATTAAACTCTCTTCGCCCAAAAGGAATCCTGTTATGTATGGCAACAGGCAGAGGTTCTCTTTCGATTCCTGCATTTCAGGATGTTACGTTTGATGCTCTGCTGACTTTTAATGGTTCTTATGTGACGATTGGAGAGAAAATTATTTTCAAAAATCCTCTGAATCATCATGATAAGCAGAAGATCATCCGGAATCTTAAAAAAATGAACAGGGCAGCGGCAATCAGCAATGAGCATTTTATTGTTACGAATGGTACAGATCAGGATCTGGAGCAGTATTTCAGATTCGGAAATCAAATACTCACAATTGCAGATAATTTTGATGAATTATGTAAGGACGATATTTATCAGATAATGTGTTCGTGCAGAAAAGAAGAGTATGATCAGATTCTGGAGGGTACCAAAGAAACGCAGATAACCGCATGGTGGGACAAAGCTGCGGATATTATTCCATTGAATTGCGGAAAAGGAAATGCTGTAAATGCAGTACTCGATTACTATGGCTTTTCAAAAGAGGAAGCGATTGCTTTTGGCGATGGAGAAAATGATATTGAGATGCTGGAAGCTGTGGGTACAGGTGTAGCAATGGGTAATGCCAGGGATGAGGTCAAGGCAAGAGCAGCTGCCATATGCAGACTGGTAGAAGAGGATGGGGTTTATTACTATTGTCTGGAAAATAATCTCATCACAGGTATCTGAGTAACAGGTTATCCTTCTTAAAGGCTTGTAGCGTTCACAAATTCTTCACAAAAAAATTAGTACTCACCTATTAATAATGGAAGTTGATTTTATTTTGAAAACTCTGCAATGCTTGCATTTAAACGTGCAGAGGATGCCTTTGCAGGTGAAGCACAAAAGGCTGGATTTGAAACAGAAGAAGATATGCAGGAGTATATGAAAGAAATCCGGAAGGAAGTAAGGGGGCGTTGATTTGCGGATAATGCTTGAGTATCTCTCAATGTTAAGTCCAACATTGAATTTGCAAGTAGGAGATGTCAAATCTATTCCGCTTGTTGATGCAGATAGAGATAATATCGAAAAAATGGTACAGGATAATATTGATATTTCAAAAGAAGATTGGGATTCTTTTGAAACCTCATGGGATTTCCAACATCATTCACTGCTCCGCAAAGTTTCGACCATTTCCGAAGCCTTTGATCAGTGGCAGAACGAGTGTGAAGACCGCTTCAACCAGATGAAAGACAACGAGGAAGAACTGAACCGCATCTTCATCGACATTTACGGCTTGCAGGATGAGCTGACACCGGAGGTCGAGGATAAAGATGTAACTGTCCGTAAGGCAGACCTTGGTAGAGATATTCGCTCTTTCATTTCCTATGCTGTCGGCTGTATGTTCGGTCGCTACTCTCTGGATGTGGATGGACTTGCTTATGCAGGCGGCGAATGGGATGCCAGAAAATATGTGTCATTCCCTGCTGATAAGGATAACATTATCCCGATTTGTGACGATGAATATTTTGAGGATGATATTGTCGGTTTGTTCGTGGACTTTGTGAAAACGGTCTATGGTGCAGAGACGCTGGATGAAAACTCGAAATTTATTGCTGATGCACTGGGCGGAAAAGGTCAGCCGAAGGATGTGATTCGCAATTACTTCCTCAATGAGTTCTATTCTGACCGTTGCAAGATTTATCAGAAACGCCCGATCTACTGGCCGTTTGACAGCGGCAAGAAGAATGGCTTTAAGGCACTCATTTATATGCACCGCTATCAGCCGGACACCATTGCCCGTATCCGTACCGATTATGTGCATGAACAGCAAGCACGTTACTGTACTGTCATTGCCGATCTGGAACAACGTATTGCCAACGCTTCCACCGGCGAACGTGTGAAGCTGAACAAAAAGCTGACCGCTTTGCAGGCACAGGATGCTGAAATCCGTACTTACGAGGAAAAGATTCACCACCTTGCCGACCAGATGATTTCGATTGATTTGGATGACGGCGTGAAGAAAAATTATGCAATTTTCCAGGATGTTTTGGCTAAAATAAAGTAAAGGAGGGATTGCGTATGATGGCAGATGAGAAGATTAAAAATTCCAATGAACTTGAGTTTGCTGTATTTTGTATTGAAAATGTTGCAGCAAAGCTGGGTGTGGATGCAGAACGTGTCTATCAGGCATTTACCGAAAAAAGCGATATTCTGAATGGTTATATCGTGCCGGAATATGAAGTGCTGCACACTCAGGGCAGGGAATATATCGTAGCTGACCTCCTTGATGTGATGAAAGAAAGGGGTGTGGAAGTATGATTCTTTACCATGGCTCTTTCTTAGAGATTGCACAGCCGGATTTGGTTCATTCCCGCCCTAACGTAGACTTTAGGCGTGGCTTTTATGTCACATCGCTGCATGAGCAGGCTGCGAAATGGTGTGGGAAATTCAAACGCCGAGGAAAAGACGGTATTATTTCAAAATATGAATATGATGAAAGCCGGGAAACGGAATTGAAAGTTTTGAAATTCGATTCTTATTCCGAGGAATGGCTTGATTTTATTTTGAATTGCCGTAGTGGAAAAGATATGACAGATTACGATCTTGTACTTGGTGGTGTTGCCAATGACAAGGTGTTTAATACAGTGGAGCTGTTCTTTGACGGACTAATTGACAAGGTGGAAGCAATCAATCGGCTGCGTTATGAAAAGCCGAATTTGCAAATTTGTTTTCGGACAGAAAAAGCACTGTCTTTGCTGCATTTTGAAGGGAGTGAAAGACTATGACGGCCAATCCGATTTTACTTCAGAAAAAATATAGCCGTGTCATCGAGTGCTTTGCAAAACAGCAGGGACTTTCACTGGATGCGGCATTGGATTTTTTCTATCATTCCGAGGTTTATCAGTTGATCCGTGATGGCGTATCAGATATGCACTGCATGAGCGACGCATATTTGGCGGATGAATTGGAACAGGAATATCAGATGAAGCAATAGTATGAGCAAAAGCTAAAAACAGGAAACATTTTGAAAAAAATTTGAATTAATGACACTAAACGTTATTTGATCAGCAGGTAAAACAACTGTCTGAGTTTTATCAGCGTCGCATCATTTTCTGGTACGATGAAGATAAGGAATTTGAGGATAAACCGGATGAAGTGGTTTTGGAAAATGCAAAGGTTATTGCGCTGACAGGAAACAATGCGTTTTCTGTAAAAAAATTACTTTCAGTAGAAGATTTGACCACAAATTATCTGGTTTATATTTTTCCAAAGATTTGTCGTAAAAATGTGGTCAAACCAAGAAAATTGAGTGCGAAAGTAAGTGAAAAATCCCTGTGAAGTAGTGGCATACGCCATGCACAGCTCGGGAAAGACTTCCCTCGCTGTCGGGCTGTCGCCCTATACATTTCCATGAAAGAGCCATCTTTGTCAAGCAAGCTTGAAAGATGGCTCTTTCACGTAAATGTGCTTGGCTCATCGAGTTCACAAAAAGTTCACAAAAAAATTAGCACTCACCTCTTGACACTGCTAATAATAGGTGCTATATTACACTTAGAACAAAGGAAAGGAGATCAATCAGAAGAGATTCTCCGAAAGGAAGTTTCATTCTGATGAATCAAAATTCTTCGTTCTGTAATCATAATAATAAGACATAGGTTTCATGAGCAGTGAGATCGTGAAGGTGAATGGTTCATCCCACGGAGCTCCTGCGAATGTCAAGAGAATGGAGGAATGACTTATGATGATGCCTAGCGTATTTGGTAGAGATATTTTTGATGACTTTATGGATGGATTTGCATTTCCGGATGTAAGCAAGGAATTGTATGGTAAACATGCGAAGAACGTAATGAAGACAGATGTCCGGGAACTGGACAACGGATATGAAATTATCGTAGATCTGCCCGGCTTCAAGAAAGATGAAATCGAGGTTCAGTTGGAGGATGGTTACCTGACCATTTCCGCAGCGAAGGGTCTTGATAAGGATGAAACCGATAAGAAGGGCAACTACATCCGCAAGGAGCGTTACAGCGGTTCGATGAGCCGTAGCTTCTATGTCGGTGACGGCATTTCCGAAGATGACATTCATGGTAAATTCGAGAATGGTATCCTGCAGTTGGATGTTCCTAAGAAGGAAGCCAAGGCAGTTGAAACCAAGAAGCGGATTTCCATTGAAGGATAACCGGTAGGACGGAGCTCTTAATTCCATTGAAATTCCATTGAAGGATAATCATCAGAAGAACGGAGCTTGTAACTATTCAGTACAGGTCGAAGCATTTACTGCTAAGACCGTAAGAAAATGATTCAGTAATGCAAAATCCCATCGGCGAAGCCGATTTGGAATGGATTTTGCATCGTAACTGTGAAGGTACTGAACAGTTACCGGAGTTCTTAAAACAGCATAAGAAATAAACAGACAAGGGTGTTCTCTACGGAGAGCACCCTTTTTTGGCTTTATAAGAAATGTTCGCAAGCGACTCTCTATTTGCACAGAGCACTTAGTTGTCATGCATATGAGAAAAAGCTCCGGTGGATCTTTTTTGAGTGAAAGCAAGCCAGAGGAGCAGCTTGAATGGAACTTAGAGCGGGCCGGCTGTAGGCGTTTTCTTATAATAGGGGGTTGTTTTATGGCGGTACAGCATCAGAAGTCCACGGACGCATAGTTCTGTGGGCATGGCAATCCACACATACTGAAGTCCGAGCGGGCCAACCAGAAGCGTAGCCAGTCCGATCCGCACGATCCAGATGCTTCCAAGATTCATCAGACTTGGGACAAAGGTATCCCCGGTTCCGCGCAAAGCACCGGCAGCCACAATGGAGATTCCATACAAAGGCTCTGCCAGAAGTCCGATCCGCAGAACCCGTGCGGCAAGCTGACGGACATTGGGATCGGGTGTAAGAATACGGAACACATAAGGGCACAGGAACATCATCAGAAGTCCGGTCAGTCCCATAAAAACAGCACCCATAACGGTACAGATAATCCCATACCGCCGGGCAAGAGTATCTTTCTTTGCACCAATGCTTCTGCCGACTAAGGTGGTAGCAGCAGACCCGATACCATATCCTGGCATATAACAAAAGCTTTCTGCGGTAATGGCGAAGGAATGAGCTGCAATTGCAACTGCACCCAGAGGAGCAATAATCATAGTCGATGCGACCTGTGCCCCGCTCATGGCAATTTCCTGAACAGCGACAGGTGTTCCGATTTTCAATGCCTTCTGCAGAATATTCCGTTCAAAGGCTCCCTTTTCCCTACGATTCAGGGAAAGGGCGGGATTACAGAAATAGCAGCGCCATGCCATTGTGAGGCTGATTACGGCACACGCAAGAGCTGTTCCCATACCGGCGCCCATGACACCAAAGTGCGGAATCAGCAGGGTGTTAAAGATCACATCAAGAATACACATTGCAGCATTCAGGATACTTGGGGTAACCATATCCCCACTGCATTGCAGGAATGAGGAGGACAGTGAATTTAACTGCGAAAAGGGAACCATCAGTGCAAATACCAGAAAATAAGCGGAGGAATTCCGGATAATATCCTCACTGCCTCCCAGCCAGATGGGGAGGTGCGGACTTAGTAAAATCCCGGTCAGACACAAAATTCCCGACAGACACAAAGCAGTGAGAAGGCCGTGCCGTTCCACATTACGGGCTTCCTGTTCCTCACCGGCACCGATGTGGTGGGCTACCTGTACGGAAAATCCGGCAGAAACCGCGTAAGTAACGCCTCCAAAGAGCCACGTCGTTGTGGAAACAAGTCCGATGGAAGCAGAGGCATTGGCTCCCAGTGCCCCTACCATGGCGGAGTCAATGTATTGCATCACAATTGTGGTAATCTGTGTCAGAATGGCAGGAAGGCTCAGCTTCCATACCTGTAAAATATGTTGTTTCAGTTCGTAAGAGTTCTGTTTCATAAGTATTATAAGAAGGTAACTGTTCAATACAGCAGTTTGTTAATAGGGTTATTTCCTGGTATCCATGCTGTCACGGAAATTGTGAACAGAGGATTCACGGAGGATCGCCCTTCGACCGTATCATATCCTGCCAGACCTGTCAAGCCGTGCCGGGATACCTGTAACTTTCCAAGTCTTTTAATCAATTCCCCGGTCGGTACAAATAGGAAAACATATAATTTTCACAAAATCTTTGTTTTTTTATCGCAGGAGTCGGAAAAACAGGAAGACGTTCAGGGAGGTGAGGAAGATGCTGGCAATTTATAAAAAGGAATTCAGATCAGTTTTTGTCAACAGCACCGATCCGGGTTTCGGATATTGTGCTGGGTAAGTTTTATGCACTGGCCACATTGCTGTTCATCCCGGTTGCGATTATCAGTATTTATCCTCTGGTTCTGAGTGCGTTTGGTGAGATTTCTTTAGCAGAAACCTATCTGGCAGTCGGGGCATTTTTCCTTTACGGTCTTGCCTGTATTACAATTGGAGAATTTGTGTCCTCCATTACGGAAAGCCAGATGATCGCAGCAATTATTTCCTTTGGCATTCTGTTTGCAGGCTATGTAATGAATGCAATGCCTAAGCTTTATATGGTGACCGGACATGGCGAGCTCGAACTGGACTCTGCCTTTACGGACATCCTGCAAAAGGCGAACATCGATACGCAGGCGGATATTATCTTACGGTCAATGACGGCAGCAGTGTTTACCTGATTGACAGTAGTACCTATTATCTGCTGCATAAGGATTCTTCCTATTTTGAAGCGGCGGATGAGGAAGAGAGCACGGAAGCTGCAGGTCAGGAATAAATATCTCAGATCAGGGATAACTCAGATCAGGGATAACTCAGATCAGGGATAACTCAGGTCAGGAATAACTCAGGTCAGGAATAACTCAGAGCGGGAAGCTCTACTGCGATGGTGGTGCCCTGCTTTGAGCTTTCCGCTACCCGGACGGAACCGCCATGGAGGTCTGCAATTTCCCATACCAGAGAAAGCCCCAGTCCTGCACCGCCGTATTCCCGGCTGCGGGATTTGTCTACCCGGAAAAAGGGCTGGAAGATACTCCGCTGAAATTCTGCAGGAATGCCACATCCGGTGTCTATCACATAAATGTGGATATTCGTATCCTCCCGGGTTACACAAACCCGGACGGAACCGTTCGTGCGGTTGTACTTGATGGCATTTTCTGTCAGGTTAAAGAGCAGCCGGTAGATTAAGGCATCGCTGCCAGTCATGACACCATCGCCATCCTGCTCCAGCGTGATGCCGCGCTTCTCAGCCAATGGAGCAAGATCTGTAAAGATTTCCTCAATCATTGGAGCAAGATGGATCTGATCATTACGTGCCACCTGTTGAAGACTGCTCATTTCCAGAAGTGTCTTTGACATCTGGGTCAGACGTTCCGTCTGTTCTCCCAAAAGCCGGAGAAATTCTGCTGTTTCCGCATTGATATCGGGATGCTCTGCGGAAAACAGCTCCAGCTGTGCCTGCATGAGCGCAAGGGGAGTACACAGCTCATGGGCAGCATTACCGGTAAACTGCCGCTGGGCTGCAAAGGCCTGATTCAGCCGGTCCAGCATCTGATTAAAAGAATGACTCAGCCGGTAAAACTCCGGCAGAAGCTTTTCGTTCATTTTCATGTCTGTAAGATTATTGATCTGTACCTTTTCTACCTGCGCAGAAAAGCTGCGTAAGGGCTTTAAGGCATGTCCACTGACAAAGTAGGCCAGAATTCCGCTCAGTACGATCACGATAGCGGTAATATACCAGTTGGTTATACAGAAGCTTTCCTGAGCTCCATAGATGATGATGGTGAGATCCTGATCCTGATCTACCGTTTCAGGATCGAAAAAGTCTGTCTCTCCCTCCGGGGTTAAGTCCTGAAGAGATTCACCGATGGAATCCATATAATGGATGCCTGACCTGCACAGCAGAAGCTCCATGGAAACACAGGCAATACCAATGAGCAGAACGGTCATGATCGTGATACGCCATTGCAGGGATAATTTTTTCATATGGTATCACCTCCAATCAGATAGCCTTCTCCGATACGGTTATGGATGGGATCATAGCCCAGTCCGGAGCGTAGCTTTTTGCGCAGGGAAGAGATATGCACCCGGATGGAGTTGCTGAAATTGTCTACACTGTTGTCCCAGACATGCTCCATCAGCTCTTCCTGACTCACCGGACGTCCCTGATGTACCATCAGGTATTCCAGAATGCCGGTTTCCTTACGTGTAAGAGACAGGCTCTGTCCCTTTACGCTGGCAGCTCTTGTACGTGTATCGAAGGTCAGATCTTTGCAGGTAAGAAGTACATCCTGTTGGGTGAACTGCCGCAGGGTCAGGCTGCGGATCCGCGCTTCCAGTTCTGCCAGGTGAAAGGGCTTGGCCAGATAGTCGTTGGCTCCGGCATCCAGTCCGGCCACCTTATCCTCCACTCCACTCCGGGCAGAGAGGATCAGAACCCGCGTTTCGTGGTCAGTCTGCCGTAAAGTACGCAGTACAGTCATGCCATCTTTGCCGGGCAGGTTCAGATCAAGCAGTACCAGATCATAGTGTTCCGTATATAACAGCTCCAGTGCTTCTTCTCCATCGTGACAGAAGTCTACGCTATAGGCAAGACGGCGCAGGTCACGGACAATGGTTTCGCACAGGGCACGTTCATCTTCAACTACTAACAGGTGCATGAAAGAAGTCCTCCTTCTTATTATAATAAGAATCTTGTGATCAGAATCTGATAGAACAGTTCAGTTACATTATATCAAAGATAAATAAATTCCGCGTTAAATTTCTATTCTTAACAGAAACTTTAATTTCCATATGCTATACTGGGATCATACCTGCAGCAGAAAGTGTAAGATAACAATAAACCTATGCCGGCAGGATGGATCATTCCTTACAGATCGTAAGGGGTATCCGCCATAAATATATTGTAGTAGAAAGGATAAGAACAACACATGAAAAAAAGAAATTCAGCCGGCAGACTGCTGGCAATACTACTTGTTGCTTTGCTGGTGCCGGCTATGGCAGCCTGCAGCGCAAAGGATGGAGATCAGAAGACAGAGCAGACAGAGCAGACAGAGCAGACAGAAACCGGCTCTGTCACGAGTGACGAACCGCAAAACGAAGAGGAAGCGCTTGCTTTGTACAAGGAACTGATGGAGCAGGAGAACAAAATCCTCTCAGAGAATACAGATCTCTGGGAAAAGGTGTATCTGGAAGCTGACAAGGGAATGGCAATGCTTGAGGATGGAAAAAACTACGGTGAATTTCTGCTTAAGACCATTGAAGCGGTGAAGGATCAGTTTACAGAGGAGGAGCTGAAGACGCTTCAGAGTGCAGCGGAGAAGATCAGTGAGCTCGAAAGCAGACTGACGATGCTGGAGGAAAAATATCCGGAGGTTGCCCAGAAATATCTGGATAGCGGAATGAGCATGGAGGCAGACAGCGATGATCCGGACGGTGGAATGAGTATGCCGGCAGACAGCGATGACAGCAGCACGGAGACGTCATCCGATGACAGCAATGCACAGAAGTTCCCTGACTTTGAGGGAAAGGATCTGGACGGAAATGAAGTAAAGAGCAGTGAGTTGTTTGCAGGTAATGCCGTTACGGTTGTGAATTTCTGGTTCACCACCTGTGGACCCTGTGTGGGTGAGCTTTCAGAGCTGGATGCACTGAATAAGGAGCTTGAAGGAAAAGGAGGAGCGCTGATCGGCGTGAATTCCTTTACACTGGACGGTAATGAGAACGAAATTGCAGAAGCAAAGGACGTGCTGGCAAAGAATGGTGCAGCTTATCAGAACGTGTATTTTGCGTCTGACAGCGAGGCGGGAAAATTTACAATGAATATTTATGCCTACCCGACTACTTATGTGGTTGACCGCAACGGCAACCTGGTAGGTGATCCTATCGTAGGTGCCATCACGGAAAAGAAGCAGAAGAAGATGCTTGAGGATCTGATTGATCAGGCACTTGCAGCTGATCAGCAACAATAGTTGATAGAGCCTTACCTTTCGTGCTAAAATAGTAACGGTTCAGAGCAACCGCAAGCTGCAGATTACACGGAAACAGAGGTCGAAATGCCGGAAGAAACAACACATAAGCGCCGCGTGCGTTATAAGGGAACACATCCCAGAACATTTGAAGAAAAGTATAAAGAGCATGATCCTGAGAAATATGCCGATACAGTAGCAAGGGTAATTGAGAAGGGGAGTACTCCCGCAGGAATGCATATTCCCATTATGGTAAAGGAGATCCTGGAATTTTTACAGATCCGTCCTGGACAAAAGGGACTGGATGCAACACTTGGCTACGGCGGACACACCCGGAAGATGCTGGAAAAGCTGACAGAGGTGTCAGGAACATCAGAGCTGACTGGTGAAGTTCATATAAAGGATGACGTTCAGACAAAGGGTGATTCATGGGAAAGTCCAGAGGAGAATTCGGAGGACAATTCAAGGGATAATTCAGCGGACAATCCAGAGGACAATTCAAGGGATAATCCAAAGGACAATTCAGAGGACAACTCAAGGAATAATCCAAAGGACAATTCAGAGGAAGTGTTTAGAGAGAAAGCTCCGGAGGGACATCTGTATGCACTAGATGTTGATCCCATAGAAATTGTAAAGACCGGAGAACGGCTTCAAAAAGCAGGATATGGAGAAGAAATCCTTACGATTCTTCAACAGAACTTTGCCAATCTGGAAGCGGTAGCAAAGGAATATGGTCCGTTTGACTTCATGCTGGCGGATCTTGGTGTGTCCTCCATGCAGATTGATGATCCGAAAAGAGGCTTTTCCTATAAGGCAGACGGGCCGCTTGACCTGCGTCTTGATCCGCAGCACGGGATTCCGGCTTCACAGAGGCTTAGGGAGCTTAACAGGGAGGAACTGATCGGAATGCTGGTGGAAAATTCCGATGAACCCTATGCGGAGCAGATTGCATCCGAGATCTGCAAAACATTCAAAAAGGGAGGAAGCATGGATACCACAACGGCATTACGTGAGGCTATTGAACGTGCATTGTGTTTTCTTCCGGAGAATAAAGAAAAGAAGGATATTTTAAAGAAGACCTGTCAACGTGTATTTCAGGCACTGCGTATTGATGTGAACAGTGAATTTGAAGTTCTGGAGGCGTTTCTGAATGCCCTTCCTGAGGCATTGGCGGATGGAGGAAGAGTGGCAATCCTTACGTTCCATTCCGGAGAAGACCGTCTGGTAAAAAAGGCATTCCAGCAGTACTATCGGGAAGGAATTTTTGAAGAGATTGCAACAGATGTCATTCGTCCCACTACGGAAGAATGCCGTCAGAACGGTCGTGCCCGGTCAACCAAGATGCGCTGGGCCATCCGTGCAGGGCGGTAAATTATCTGGTAACAGTACAATCATTTATTCATACAGAATAGTAATTTTATATGGCGAAGTAACCACATGAGGTAAACTACGCTGCGCGATAGCCTGGCTGGGCTGTAGCGCAGCTTTTGTTTTCACGAAATTATTCCAAGCCACTCCGTTTCTGGTGTGATCAGCTGCCATGAGATTTCCAGGAACCATTCTGTCATAAGATTTCCAGGAACCACTCTGTCATAAACTTTGCAGGAATCATTCTGCCACAAGAATTGCAGGAACCATTCTGTCATAAGATTTCCAAGAACCATTCTTGACATAATGTATGACACACAGTATACTATATTAAAATAATAGTGTGCGATACACAATACTGTGTGATTAATATTTGCGTTTTAAGAAACGATAATTTGAAAGATAATTTGAAGGGGGAAATAGGGTGAATTGTGATGAAATTGTTTCAGGATTAATTTTGGAATTCCGAAGAGGAACACTCATCATGGTAGTGTTGGCACAACTGAATAAACCAATGTATGGATATTCACTGGTAAAGGAATTAGAGGGAAAAGGTATTCCGATAGAAGGCAACACATTATATCCTCTACTGAGAAGACTGGAGAGTCAGGGGCTGCTAAAAAGTGAATGGGAAACTGACGCAGCGAAGCCGAGAAAATATTATATCATCACGGAAGACGGGAAGCTGGTTTATAAAAAAATAAAGGCACACTGGGAAAAGTTTTCCCGGTCAATCAATGCGCTTATGGAGGAAGAATAGATGGTAAAAAATGATTTGATCGACAGATATATTTATGCAGTTACGAAACATATGAAATCTGCCATGAAAAAGGATGTGGCAGCGGAATTAGAGACAATCATACAAGATATGTTGGAGGAGCGCTGCGGGGATGTTACTCCAACTGAACGTGATATCAAGGTTGTCCTGACGGAACTGGGAACTCCGGCTGAGCTTTCTTCGAAATATAAGGGTGAAACACAGGATTGTCTGATTGGACAGCCATATTACAGTTTATATGTGTATGTACTGAAAATTGTGACGGCCTGCATCAGTGGGGGAATGCTGCTTGCTCAAATTATGGCAGCATTAACATCGCATACGATCTGGTATATAGCGATCTATCATACTATTGGCGGAATTTTGGGCGGTATATTGACGGGATTTGCATTTGTGACATTGCTGTTTGCATTCTTTTATAAAAAAGGAATCAAGGTGGATGGGTTAAATGATGGAATAGATAATTTGCCGCCTGTTCCACAGAAGCGGAATCGAATTTCGAAAGCAGATGCGATTATTGGCATTATTTTTTCGGTTATCTTTACAATAGTATTTCTTGTATGTCCACAGATTTTATGCATTGCATTTGTGAAAAACGGGGTCGATGTGTATGAACCGCTTTTTAATCTGGAATACATCAGACAAACATGGTATCTGATTCTTGCATTTGGAATTCTGGGTGTTGCAAAGGACAGTGTGAGACTTATTGATGGCAGCTATACCAAAAGAGTGATGCTTACTACCATGATCACCAATATTATTGATGGTGCATTAACCACCATCTGGTTGTTAAATGATAAGGTTATGAATCAAGATTTTTTCGATGGTATTGAGCATTTGTTCGGAAAAGATGCAGAAGTTATTTCGCAGGTTTTTATACACTTTAACATGGTATTTCTTACAATCATCCTTTTTGCGTTAACAATTGATTGCATTGAGACAGTTGTAAAAACAGTAAAATACAGTCATCAATAGGAAAAGAATTTCAGAAGGATCATAAATCTCCATTTACAAATAATAGCAGCAGTTTTCCTGATTTTGAGACGGAAATTTTAGAAACTATTAAATGTAAATGGAGCTATTTTACTTAAGCGGGCCGGGTATTTTTGTATTTTCCCACATTTCTTTTGTCATAATGTTTGTATGACAAATCCGGGTTTCATTTAATAAAGGTACAGGAACGGCATCACAGGTATGATGATACTGAAAGCCAAGCTTTTCCTGTACTCTTTTTGACTTCTGGTTTCCCTCATAGTAACCGCACCAGATTGTTGTCATGCCAAGCTCCTCGAATCCTCTTCGAAGAAGCTCTCTGGCAGCCTCCGGCATATAACCTCGTCCCCAGAAGGGCTTACCCAGCCAGTATCCAAGCTCACATTCATCATCACGATCGGTCATGTCAGTATTGCCGTTGAGCTTTAATTCAACCGCACCGATAGCAATATTATTTCCTTTTTCACAGACGGCATAACATTCCGGACCATGAAATACCTGCTCAATTACGTTACGGCTTTCTTCGATGCTTTGATGAGCAGGCCATCCGGCAATCGGTCCCACATCGGGATCCCTGGCATATTCAAATAAACTTTCGGCATCTTCTAAAGTCCATTTTCTTAAAATCAGACGTTTGCATGTCAGCATGAGAGATAATTCCCTTCTGATTATATAATTTCAATGATATAAGATGGCATTAGTATATCATAAGATTTTATATCATAACAGATTTTTTAAGTTGACCATACAAAAGTTGACCATAGAAAGAAAATGTATTGCATCTATATGATTTTCGTGTTATGTTTTATAAAAGTAAGTAATTTCTGTGGCATCTATTTATATTTGAAGTCAGATAGAGAATTCTGTCAGAAAATTCGAGCCCAAAATTCCACAAAATGATCAGAACCATATTGGGATATTAGAAGTATATCGAAACAATCATACTTGTAATGATATTTACGATGATATCTGCAATGATATTTACAATAATATCTGCAATGATATCTGTATCCTAATGATTGGACTTATATCAAGTTAATTATAACTATATTGAAATGTTTAAAATGATATGGAATATGGAAGGAATTATTGCCATATTCTCCGGTATAGCTATATCAAAAAAAGCAGCGATATATCAACTTTTTAAATCACATCCATTAAAGTACTAATATTATGTGTTGGGGTCAAAAGATATTTTGTCCTTAGCTTGATATCCATGAATTGCTCCATTGCGAAGCCGCTCCCGCAATTCTCAAACATTCGAAATCCTCTGATTTACTACGTAAATCGTTACTTTCTCATATTTGGCGGGTTCCAAGTTTAAAAGTCTTATCGCGCAAGCGCGAACAACTTTTTTGACCTTTTGATCCGGATATCATCATATTATTCAGACATAAAATATGAATCGTTCATGCTCAAAATATCTATATTAAAAATATACATCATAAAGGGAGTATTATGTCATACGAAGGAATGAAAAATAAAAATCAAAAATTAAAGGAAGAAATTACCGAGTTGCAGCTGAAATTAGGAGAATGTCCGGAAGGGAATCTCAATTGTGTAAACAATAAAGGGTATTATAAGTGGTATTATCATAAAGATAGTATGCAGCTTTATATTCCAAAGAAGCAGCGGAAATTAGCAGAACAGCTTGCAGTTAAGAAATATATGTCAGCACTTCTTGAGGATAAAAAGAGAGAAAAGGAAGCAATAGAGCTGTATTTAAAACATTGTGTTGCGAATGATGGATTGGCAGAAAAGCTCTTGAGTAATAAGGAATATCAAAATTTACTCTCAAATTATTTCCGACCGGTAGATTCATCGTTATCAGAATGGATGCAGGCTTCTTATGAAACAAATAATAAATATCCGGAGCAGAAGATTTTGAAATCATGTTCCGGTAATATGGTCCGATCAAAATCAGAAATGATGATAGATTCAAGTCTCTACATTCACAAGATTCCTTTTCGATATGAGGATACGTTGGCACTGGATGATATTATACTGTATCCTGATTTTACGATCCGGCACCCGAAAACAGGAGAGTATTTTTATTGGGAGCATTTTGGTTTAATGGATGATCCTGTTTATTGTAAAAATACATTTTCCAAACTTCAGCTTTATACAACAAATAATATTGTTCCGGATATTAATCTGATTACAACGTATGAAACCAGGGAAAGACCATTGAGTATGGAGAAGATTGAAAGGATTATTACAGAGCACTTTATAGAATAAATTATGAAAGGGTCGTTACAGAGTATTTTGTAGAATAAACTATGAAAGGGTTATTACAGAGTATTTTGTAGAATAAGCTATGAAAGAGCGTTATAGAGTATTTTGTAGAATAAGCTATGACAGGATCGTTACAGAGTATTTTGTAGAATATACTATGAAAGGGTTATTACAAAGTGTTTGCAGAATAATTATAAATGGGGTTATTGCGGAGGGATGTCATTTCTGTATCATTTCATTTTTCCATATCATTTTCAGATAGGGACAAGTAATTGGATATAAACAAGGTAATTGTGAGAAATATATCCCAAAATAATTAGCAGTCAGGGAGAGGAGATAGGAGTTGATAGTGAAATTGGACATAATGGAGCTTCAAGAAGTGAAAATGTCCAAAAATAAGCCATGTCGGAGGAAAACTAAGAGCCCATGATGAGAAAAATGGACATAAGGAAGAAAAAAGCAGGAAATATATCCAAAATCAAGGGAAATCAGGAAACAAGTGATAGAGTTTATGGGAGATATTGGACATAATGGAGCTTCAAGAAGTGAATATATCCAAAATCAGACCATAGCATAGAAACCAGCATAAATAGGAAAGCTACAATGGAAAAGACAACAGCGTGAGTGGTGGGCGGACAAAATTCTGGACATAACAGAGTAAACACAACAGAGTAAACACAACAGCACAAACACAACAGCACAAACACAACAGCACAAACACAACAACACAAACACAACAGAGTAAACACAACCGCGTAAACTCAACAGAAAAATACCCCCGTACATCAACCGATGTACGGGGGAAATCTACAAATTAATTACATTTGATCTGCAGGTACTTACTGAACGCTTACAGAAGTGATGTGAGGGTTAACACCTTCATACCAGTATAAGAAGCCTTCCATGTCAACAACATCGCCAACCTTGAGGTTCTGTACTGCCTTGTAAACATCGCTGTCCTTATCGCACAGATAAGATTCAACAGTGAAGGTGTAGGTATTTCCGTCAAGGGATACATTGAAGTATAAGTCGTCGCCTTCTGTACCGGAACCATCCCACTTGTAAAGGAATGCATCACCGGCATCGTTAGCAGCTTCTACGGTCATACCCTTGAAGGATACGAACTGGTTCTGGTAATCAATTAATTCGTCCTTGCCAAGTAAATCGGTAACATCCTTAGCATCAGCAACGAAAGTATCGGTATCTTCGATTTCGTAAGTAGCATCAGTGATTTCTACTTCGCCGGACCATTCGGACTTGAAACCGGTAACTTTAATTTTGGTTCCGGGAACAAGCTTGTCATAATCTTCCTGAGAGCAGGGAAGGTTGTAAACGAAGAAAGCACCGTCCTGATTCTGGGTGTAGAAGGTAGCCTGTCCAACACCGTTGTCTTCCCACCAAGCCTGCTTAGCCTGTACATAAGTTTCGACACAAACCTCGGTATCAACAGCAGCAGCAACATAATCTGCGTAGCTCATAACGCCTTCAGCAGTAGCCGCATTTTCAGTTTCAGTCTCTGCTTCAGCTTCAGCGGTATCAGCTTCAGCAGTGTCAGCTTCAGCAGTATCTTCTGCTTCGGCAGCGTCTTCTTCAACAGCTTCAGTAGCATCTTCTACTTCGGTAGCAACTTCTTCTGTTGTATTCTCTGTAGTCTTGGAGCAGCCTGCTGCTACAAGTACAAGAGAAAGTGCGAGTGTTACAAGTAATGATTTTTTCATAAAAAACTCCTCCTAAATAGATGCGCTATCACACCTGGTGATAACTTCATTAGTAAAAGTCCCTTCGGCAATACATCGGGTAATATGCATACCTGATATTGTGCATAAGAACTTTTGGTTGCAACTGATAAGGTTGATAAAACTTTATCAATTAACTGCAATTCACATTATACCTTAATATTCTGATAAATCAATGGTGAATTTGCCTATTTTTCCGCTTTTTCAACGCTTCGGATATAACATATAGTAAAATTCCTGCCCATGTGACAGCGAGAGCAGTCAGCAAAAGCACTGCTGTCTGGGGCAAAGGTCCTAAATCCGTCTTGCCGGCAGAACTCATATTCTTCTGATCAAGACGGTAAAGGGAGGTTACGTCCTCAAACATTTTCTGCATAAAAGCATCATCTACCGTCTGTTTCCGGCGGGTGGATTTCGTAACAATTTCGATCATCTGGCCGGCTGCGTCACGAAGGGAGGCAGAGCCATTGAATACCGGAGTTACAAAGGTGTGATCCGTATTATCAAGCAAAAGCCTGGAAGCCTTGATCTTCACATCGTAGTGCACATTGTTATCCTCACCGGCACGGGATAAATAATCCTGATATTCAGCAGAATCCTGAGCCTTTGAAGTAACAGGCACATAACCTTCGGTTTCGGAATATGCGATCTGCACGTCATTGGTGAGCAGATATTGGGTGAACAGCCAGGAAGCAAGCACTTCCTGTGAATCCTTCTTGTTGAAGACGCAGACGGAGGGCCCCTGGGAAATCATCTGAGGATTTTCCGGATCAAACTGCGGGATCATCATAACTTCGGTGTCGAAGTCAATGAGGGCGTCTTCGCTGATGTCGGAAAGCGGGGCATGGGTTCCCATCCAGGTAGCACCGGCAGTTGAGTCAATGGCGAAAACACATTGCCCTGCATTCAGGAAGTTCGCCGGATAACTGGAAATCTTGAAGGTGGAAAAGGCTCCTGTTTTCGCATGGGAAGCAATGGTATAAAGCAGCTCTGTGGTAGTATCGTTAAAAATTTCAATATCGCCGTCAGCAGTCGAATAACCGGCGCCCTTTTGCTTCAACATCTGGATCATCATATTGTCGGTGGACTTGTCAATAAAGGGAATCATGACCTTCTGACCGTTAAGGGCAAAGGTTCCATCCGCATTCTGCTTCGTCGCAGCCTCAGAAACCTCCCAGATGAAATCCCAGGTCAGGGTTTCCGGCAGGGTATAACCAAGCTTTTCCACATAGGTCTTATTGATATAGCAGGCTTCCGTGGAGCGCATATAAGGCAGGGCATAATAATGACCGTTAAACTCACATTCCTTCAGGAACTTCGGAATGATCTCATCCTGTGTCGGACCGTCGAAGAGAAGCTCCGAACCGTCCAGCCCGTATTTTTCATTGGTAAAAAGAGTATCTAACGGAACCACGACGTTGCTTCCGGTGAGGTAAGTGGCAATGTGATCCGGATAGGTAATACAGACATTGGGTGTGGTATCCGTTGCAATGTTCGTGATGACATCGTTATAAATCTTGCCATAATCCGTGTAGAGACGTAAGTTTACGGTAATATTGGGGTACAGCGCCTCGAAATCCTCAATCGCTTTCTTGTAGATTTCCGTCTGGGTTTTGTTCGTATCATTCTTTGCCCAAAAGGTAATTTCATAATTCCGGGAGGTGTCGAAGCTTTCCAGAACGGTGAAATCACTCTGTCCCCTGGAGCCGTGACAGCCGGTAAGCCCCAGGACACCGGCAATCAGAGAAGCCGTAAGCAGTAATTTTCCAATGGTATGTTTTCTCATCCCTTTGTACCTCCTCTCGATACACCTGCCATGACCTTTTTACGGAAAATCAGGAACAATACAATAAGCGGCAGGGAGATAACCACAACCGCAGCCATCATGGCGGGGATGTTCTCACGTCCGAAGCCGTTTTCACGGATTTCCTGAATGCCGTTGGAGACCAGATAATAGTTCGGATCATCGGTAATCAATCGCGGCCATACATAGGAATTCCAGCATTCAATGACCTTCAGGATAATGATGGTAATGAGGGTCGGGCGGCAGATCGGGATCATGACCTTACGCAGATAGCGCAGATCCGAGGTGCCATCCACCTTGGCAGCATAATAAAGCTCGTCCGGGATCTGGGCGAAATTCTCACGCAGCAGATAGATATAGAAAACCGAGGTTACGGACGGCAGAATCAGTCCTAAAAAGCTGTTGCGCAGATCAAGGTTTGTGATGGTGACAAAGTTCGTGATGATGACAAGCTCATTCGGAATCATCATTAAGGACAGGAACAGGGCAAAGGCAATGTTTTTGCCGCGGAATTCCAGTCTCGCAAAGGCAAATGCCGCAAGAGTGATCACGATCAGCATAATCGCTGTAGTAATCACGGTAAAAATCAGGGTGTTCCATAAATATCTGCCCAGAGAAACCGTGGTAAATGCATCGATGTAATTCTGCATTGTCGGTGACAGGGTGAAGAATGACGGAACGTATTCACTGTTGTAGGAGCTGTAGCTTTTTACGGAGGTCAGGATCATCCAGTAAAAAGGAAACAGAACCATGACCGCCCAGAGGATCAGCAGGGTATAAATGACAACATTTCTGACAATGCCTTTTGCTTTGGCAGATTTTTCAAGCTTTTCGTAGTCCATGGCAGTGTCCTCCTTAATAATATACATGCTTTTTGCTGACCAGCAGATTAATGCAGGTAATGGTCAGAACAATGGTAAACAGGATGATGGCGGCTGCCGATGCATAGGAAGGATAGCCACCGCTGTTACCGTAAAGCATGTCGTAAACATAGCCGACGATGGTGTTCATTTCAGCGGCATTCAGATCGGTACCGAACAACGCAACGGCATCACTGTAGGCCTTGAATGCACCGATGAATCCGGTGATGACCAGATAAAAAATCATGGGAGAGATCATCGGAAGGGTAATCTTACGGAAGATCCTCGTACGTGAGGTGCCATCCACCCTGGCGGCATTGTAATAGGTCTGGTTTACCGAAGCCAGTGCGCTTGTCAGGATCAGAATTTTAAAGGGAAGAACTACCCATATGGTGTAAAAACAAAGCACGAACATTTTTGCCCAGTAGGGACCATCAATGAAATCCACGGAATGTCCGCCGAAAGCCTGGATCAGAAGATTCACCATTCCATCTGTGTAGGCGGTCTTTTTGAACAGAATCATAAATACCAGACCGACAGCCAGGGTGTTTGTTACATAAGGCAGAAAGTAGATTGTTTCAAACAGCTCCTTCAAGGGTTTGATGGAGCTTAAGCCAAGCGAAATGAACAGTGCAAGGAGCGTGGACACCGGAACGGTGATGATAACCAGGATAAAGGTGTTCTTAACCGCCTGCAGAAAATAGGTATCATGCAACACATAGGAATAGTTATAAAGTCCGACGCCAAAGTAGGTCTGGGATGCGGAATTATAGCCTTCCTCAAAGGAATATACAAATACATCAATTAAAGGATAAATCATAAATACACAAAGAAACAGGAACGCAGGCAGCAGATAAAGCCACCCCTTGAGGTTGTTTTTTTCTATCATGTCGGGAATCTCCTTCCTTATCCAACCGATAAGTCATTATAGGGTATACAGGCTGCAGAATCAGGATCCGGTGTAGGGAATCCTTTCCTGCGTATCCTTATGGAACAAAAATACCTTATTGGGCTTCAAATCAAAGGAAACAACCAAAGAGCCGGTGTCTACGGAGTTCTCTGCACTGATAATGGAACGGATGGTGGCATTTTCGGACTCTTCTTTGGTAGAAACGACACTTACGTCACGTCCCATGACTTCAATACGGCTCAGATTACAGTGGAGCGCACCGTTTTCGTTCAGGATAAAGCCCTCCGGACGAACGCCGACCCAGACCTCCTGATCCGGAACATTTCCAGCCTTCAAAATGGCATCCTTTCCTATATATATGGTGTGATCCTTCACCTGTCCACGGAAAACATTAATCGGAGGAGTCCCGAGGAACTTCGCAACGAACAGATTGGCAGGATTGTCATAAACCTCCTGAGGCTTTCCGATCTGCTGGATCACGCCCTCTTTCATGACAATGATCATATCGGAAATGCTCATGGCTTCTTCCTGATCGTGGGTGACGAAGACCGTTGTGATTTTGGTTTCACACTGGATCCGGCGCAGCTCCTCACGGGTCTGCAGGCGGAGTCTGGCATCCAGATTGGATAAAGGCTCGTCAAGGAGAAGAACCTTCGGCATTTTTACTAACGCACGGGCAATGGCAACACGCTGCTGCTGACCACCGGAAAGCTCACTGGGCTTACGATCCATCAGCATTTCAATCTGAACAAGCTTTGCAGCCTCTAATACGCGGCGGTTCATTTCCTCTTTGGAGAGCTTGTCCTTTCCTTTTAAATTTTCAAGAGGAAACTGGATGTTCTGCTTTACTGTCAGATGCGGGTACAGGGCATAGTTCTGGAAAACCAGTCCGACGCCTCTGTTTTCTGCAGGAAGATTAGTTACATCATCCTCTCCGAAGAAAATTTTGCCTTCACTTGGCTTTAACAGACCGCTGATTAAATTCAAAGCAGTACTTTTGCCACAGCCGGAAGGACCGAGAAGTCCGATCAGCCTGCCGTCCGGAATTTCAAAGGAAAAATCGTTGACGGCAATGATATCCTCGCGTACTTTTTTGTTGCGGTTAGGAAATCTTTTCGTTAAGTGCTCTAATACAATTTTCATAGGGTCCCCCTTTTCTTAAATCCCGTAGGAATCTCGTAAGTCGCTGGAAATGTGGTCAAGATCCGGATAAATGGATCCCTCCGTGATACCGAACACCCGCAGGCTGTCGATGAAGTATTTCTTGCGCTCACATGGAATAATAATCTTATATAAGGTATTCTCATCACAGATATCTTCGAGTCTCTGCAGAGAATTGTGTACAGTGAAGTTTGACTGTTGCGCATACATACGCAGGTTGTTGTCGGTAGAGCTGCAGGCAAGGATGCGGTCGGCAACCTCCGGATTGTGGTGATTGTGCTTGAAGGCCGGCAGCAGCATTTCCTGTGTGGTATCCGCATCAATCGGATAAATGCAGTGTCCGAAGCCCTCCCGTTCATTGAGACGGGCCGGAACCAGAACCCATACGCAGGCATCCAGTGTCGGCTGTACCTTATAGGTTTCGGTTGCAAAGAAGGATGCAATCAACGGTGACTGGCTCCAGTCCAGCATCCGTGTAGGAAGTCCGTAGTGCTGCATAATGGAAACCCAGGCAGCGTAGTTATGTTTTTCCGGGGGATTCTTCATAATCTGTCTTGCCCGGATATAAAAATCGTTGGTGATGTAACGCTCCACGTCAATCCGCTTCTGGCTCCGCTGAATCGAAGGGATTAAGGACAGCTCCGAATTCTCTTCGCCGCGATACCACAGCTTCAACCCATGCTTTTGGGTCAGGCCGCTTACGAAATGAAGCAGCTCATCCATGGTATGAATATCCTGAATGATCATGATCAAGTACCTCGTGTGATAAATAATAAACAATACCAGTCTGATTATAGGCTATTTCCATGCATTTCACAAGTCGGAAGTCGATAAGGAATTGTGTTTCTTACGATTTTATATTATGATGTAAGGAGTGCAAAGAAAAACAAGCGGCTGCGAAGCAAAGGAAACCTATGGAACCAAGAAAAGTAAGTGATTCACAACTGGAAATGATTTATCTTATAAGACCGGAGCATCTGAACGGAGCAGGCAGATTGTTTGGCGGTAAGCTTGTGGAATGGATGGATGAACTTTCAGCACTTGTGGCGATCCGTCACTGCAGGAAGGATGTGACAACGGTTGCCATTGATAATCTGCGGTTTATGTGTCCGGCTTACCAAAGGGACATGGTGGTTTTAATCGGAAGAATCACGCATGTGGGAACGACATCCATGGAGGTGCGTGTGGATGTCTATATTGAAGATATGAATGGCATGCGCCATCCGATTAACCGTGCCTATTTTTCAGTGGTTGCGATGGATGAAAATGAACGTCCGGTGGAGGTTCCTGGGATTGTGATTGAGACAGAAGCCCAGAAGGCAGAATGGGAAGCCGGTGAGAAACGCCGGGAAATGCGTCTTCAGAGGAAGAAGGAAGGCTTCTGACGGATCGGGATGGAAAAGCAAATGTATAACAAGGAAAGGATGGAATTCAGGGATGAAATACGATGTGATCATCATTGGAGCAGGTCCGGGAGGGATTTTTTCTGCATATGAGATGGTACAGCGCAGTAAAGATGTAAAGATTGCAGTTTTTGAGGCAGGTCATGCGCTTGATAAGCGTCACTGCCCGATTGACGGAGTGAAGGTAAAGAACTGCGTGAATTGTAAGAGCTGCTCAATCATGAGCGGCTTTGGAGGAGCAGGGGCCTTTTCTGATGGAAAATACAACATCACCAACGCATTCGGCGGAACCTTATATGAATATATTGGCAGAAGCCAGGCGATTGATCTGATGAAATATGTGGATGATATTAATATGAAGTTCGGCGGTGAGGGGACGAAGCTGTATTCGACCTCCGGAACGGCCTTTAAGAAGATCTGTCTGCAGAATAAGCTGAATCTGCTCGATGCTTCCGTACGTCATCTGGGAACGGATATTAACCTGATTGTATTGGGAAATCTTTATGCAGAGCTTAAGGATAAGGTGGACTTTTATTTTGATACACCGGTTCAGACGGTAAAGGCGCTCGACGAAGGATATGAGGTGGTCTGTGAAAACGGATCCTATTATTCCGATAAATGCATCATTTCCGTCGGACGAAGCGGAAGTAAGTGGATGGAGCAGATCTGCAAGGATTTACAGATCAATACCAAGTCGAACCGTGTCGATATCGGTGTGCGTGTTGAACTTCCGGCGGTTATTTTTTCCCATCTGACGGATGAGCTTTATGAGAGCAAGATCGTGTACCGTACCGAAAAGTTTGAGGATGCGGTCCGGACCTTCTGCATGAATCCACATGGCATCGTGGTAAATGAGAACACGAATGGAATCGTTACCGTAAACGGACACAGCTATGAGGGTGCCGACAAGCAGACGGAGAACACGAACTTCGCCCTGCTGGTTTCCAAGCATTTCTCTGAGCCTTTTAAGGACAGCAACGGATACGGTGAAAGTATTGCGAGACTTTCCAATATGCTCGGAGGCGGTGTCATTGTACAGCGCTTCGGAGATCTTGTAAGAGGACGTAGAAGTAACGTAAAGAGAATCGAAGAGGGACTTGTGGAGCCGACTCTTTCTGCAACACCGGGTGACTTAAGCCTGGTGCTTCCGAAGCGTATTCTGGATGGTATTATTGAGATGATTTATGCACTGGATAAGATTGCACCGGGTACGGCCAATGACGATACATTGCTTTATGGTGTTGAGGTGAAGTTCTATAATATGGAAGTGGAGCTGGATGAGCATCTGGAAAGCTGCCATAAGGGACTGTATATTATCGGTGACGGCAGCGGGGTAACCCACTCTCTGTCCCATGCGTCTGCAAGCGGTGTCTATGTAGCAAGACAGATTGTGCAGTAAGAGGAAGCATATTTTATGTAGATGGAAATACCATGTGAAGAAGGGGCAAAATGAAATCCGGACAGCTTTAGATGGTTCAGGGGAGAAAAGTGAGGCAGTATGAGCAGGGAAAAGCAGTCACAGTATGACCGTATGACCGGGCAGCCGGTAGAAAAGCTCATTTTGGAGCTGGGTCTGCCGACAACGATCAGTATGCTGGTTACTAATCTTTACAATATGGCAGATACTTATTTTGTCGGGACACTGGGCACCTCTGCGAGTGGGGCAACCGGCGTTGTGTTTGGACTGATGGCGATTCTGCAGGCGTTGGGATTCATGTTCGGGCATGGAGCCGGAAGTATAATAAGCCGCAGACTGGGAGCCAGAGAGGTTGAGGATGCCAGAAGGTATTCAGCGACGAGCTTTTATGCGGCACTGATTTCAGGTATGCTGGTATTGGTTTTGGGAATGTGCTTTCTGACACCGCTGGTGAGGCTGCTTGGAAGTACAGATACCATTCTTCCTTTTGCCAGGGGATATGCATTTTATATTCTGCTTGCGGCGCCTGCCATGGTAAGCAGCTGTGTGATGAATAATATTCTGCGGTATGAGGGACGGGCATTTTTTGCCATGATCGGACTGACGAGCGGTGGTTTTTTAAATATTTTTCTGGATGCCTATTTCATCCGGGTGCTGCATATGGGAATTGAAGGAGCCGGACTTGCAACTGCAATCAGCCAGTATCTTTCCTTTGGTATCCTGCTCAGTATGTTCTTGCGGAAAAAGACGCAGACAACATTTGAGATCCGTTATATCAGCTTTACGGTTAAGACGCTTGGTGAGATTGTGACTACCGGGCTTCCTAGTCTGGCGCGTCAGGGACTTGCCAGCATTTCCACGATGGTGCTGAATCATACGGCAGGTGTTTACGGGGATGCCGCGATTGCAGCCATGAGTATTGTTAACCGGATCAGTATGTTTATTTTCAGTGTCGGACTTGGCATCGGTCAGGGCTTTCAGCCGGTTGCGGGCTTTAATTATGGTGCCGGTAAGTTCTCGAGGGTAAGAAAGGGATTTTATTTTACATGGATCTTTGGAACGGTGATGCTGGGTGTATTTGCCATGGTCGGCTTTTTCGCGGCAGGAACGGTTGTGGCATGGTTCCGGAATGATCCGCAGGTCATTGACATTGGAATTCCGGCAATGCGGGCGCAGTGCCTGGCATTGTTTTTCGTACCATTCAGTGTGTGTAACAATATGATGTTCCAGAGTATCGGATATAAGCTGAATGCAACCTTCCTTTCTACGCTGCGGAATGGTTTATGCTTTATTCCGCTTATTCTCATCATGCAGTATGCATTTGGAATTGCGGGAGTGCAGTATGCACAGGCAGCAGCGGATGTATTGGCCGGGCTGATCTGTATTCCCTTTACAGTCGCTTTTTTCCGGAAGCTGCCGGCAGACCGGGAAGGATGAAAATGGCAGAAGTAGTCCGGATATTATAATATAAATATAAAGCACAGAAAATGTGTAAAGGATGCGAAAGGAGAGAAAAGGTGAAAAAATCAATCTTTTCAGGGAACACGTTAAAAAGAGGAATCAGTGCATTACTGGCAGTATGCACGGCAGCAGTGTTGTTTTTATCCCCATCCATGGGAATGGAAGCACAGGCGGCAGGAAAGGGTGACCTATCATCGCAGGCCTGTCAGCTGGTTGACCGCAAGACGATCGAGTATCTGGCAAACTTTAGTACCCTGCCATCTTCCGATGATGGAATGTTCTATCTGTATCAGTTAAAAACTTATGAATATGCTATTCCGGATGAGGCAGCTCCTGTTGCATCCTGTGAGCAGTCATTGAATACGGTGATACATTTTCCGCTGGATTCCACCGCATCGAATGGCAGACTGTATGCGAAGTTTGCCCTGGTGGTATTACAGGGCGGCAGGAAGGTGATGATCGGCAATCCACAATACATCAGTAATCCGGAAATGATGGCGACATCCTCCCGGCGTGTGCTTCGTCCCGCAAAGTCCACGCAGGGTATTGAAACGACGAATATCATCATTAACGGAAGCGGAACCGGCAATGTTCCGGTAACGCATGTCAACCGTACCGCACAGATTCTGGTCGGGGCAGGAACGGTTGTAACGCATCCTAAGGCAAGTGACGAAGTAAAGGATCCGCATCCGTGGGATCATACCTATTATATGATGAATGCAGCCAATGACGAGGGAATTGCAGGACTGGTGAAGGATCTGCAGAACTATGCAGCCAATTCCAGGGCACAGGATTTCATCATCGGAAACGAAGTGAATGAAAGAAAATGGAACTATATGAACTGGACGGACTGGAATTCCTTTGTCAGAGAGTATACACAGGCATTCCGTGTATGCTACACGGCGATCAAGAGTGTGAATGCACAGGCCAATGTCTATGTGAGCCTTGACCAGTGCTGGGACAGGAACCGTCCGACCAGTCATCCGGAATATTATTCGTATATTGATGTTAAGGATTTCCTGATTAAATTTAACAACAACATCAGCAGTACCGGAAATATTGACTGGTGTCTTGCTATTCATCCTTATACCGTCCCGCTTACCTATGCAAAGTTCTGGGATATGTCCGGTGTAACGGTAGAAACGCCGGAATACTGCCGTTCCCAGGTGGCCAATAATCATATGGTAAGCTTCCAGAATGTAACGGTAATTACCGACTTTATGAGTAAGCCGGAATATGCGAACCGTTCCGGACAGGTACGTGACATTATTGTAAACGAATTTGGTGTGAGTGCAACGCAGGGTGAGGACGTGCAGATTGCGGCTTTGTGTGCAGCCTTTTATTCCTTTGAAAAGAATCCATATATCACTCAGGTGATTTATCTGGATAATTTAGGGGATGGTGTGGACTCCCGTCTGTCCGAGCGTGGATGGGCGGCCTTTAACAGCTTTGGTACACAGGAAGAAGCCGCTTATATGGACTGGGCAAAGCAGTATATCGGCATCAGCGATTGGTCGAAGGTGATCCGCTAGTTAAATGGGTCTTGGAGAGAAAAAGAGCCTAAAAATCCAGAAACGAGGAGAAAATGATATGAATCCCGCAGCAATGTTTAAGATCATGCAGGCAAAAAATACATTTACGAAGAATCATCCGAAGTTTGAGGCATTTCTCAGGAACGTGATGGCAGACAAGATTGTGGAGGGGACGGTGATCGAGGTGTCGATCCAGCGCCCCGGTGAAGAAGCAATTACAACAAATATCAGAGTACAGCAGTCAGACATTGATCTGGTGCAGAGCCTTAAGGAGTTAGGACAACTATGAGAACGATACCCTGTAATCCCAATGCCCAGCCGGAAGTAAAGGAAGTGCTGGAATATTTATCACAAATTGAAGGAAAAGGAATTCTGACCGGTCAGCATACCCAGACGATGGAACAACCGGAAATCTGGAGAATTGAGAAGCTTACCGGAAAGCTACCGGCAATCTGTGGCTTTGAGCTGTTATCGTATTCCCCGAATATCCGCAGGGAGACTGCAGATGAAGAGTGCCTGAAGGAAGTGGACGAGAATACCGGTACACTGGAAAAGGCATGGGAATGGGCAGAACGTGGCGGACTTATGACCTTTACCTGGCACTGGTTTTCCCCGCTGGGAGGAAACGATAAGTCCTTTTATGCAGAAAAGACAGACTATGATGCCGCAAAGGCTGTGATGGAAGGAACACCGGAGCATGAGGCTCTGTGTCATGACCTCGATCATATGGCAGGTGTTTTACAGCCGTTCTGCGACCGTCATATCCCGATTCTGTGGCGTCCTTTCCACGAATCCGAGGGCGAATGGTTCTGGTGGGGAGCAAAGGGACCGGAAGTGGCGGCAGAACTGTTCCGCTTTATGTTCCGTTATTATACACAGCATCATCATCTGGATAACCTGATCTGGGTGTGGAATTCTCCGCTTCCGGAAGGCTATGTCGGGGATGAATACTGCGATATTATTTCCCGGGATCTTTATACGGAACCTCATGTGCATGGGGCCTATGAGGAGCAGTATGAGGAGCTTTTGAAGGTGACGAAGCAGGACAAGGGAGCAGCTCTTGGAGAAACCGGTATTCTGCCGGATCCAGAGGCTCTTATGGAGAAAAAGGTACCGTGGCTGTGGTACATGACCTGGAGCTTTGATTTTGCTCTGAATGAGAAGTTCAATTCCGATACAGCACTTAAGAAATTATATGAAAGCAGTTATGCGATTGACCTTGAAGAATATCAAAGAAGGAGGAGGTAATCATGCCGCAGAAGGCAACGGTAGATAAGCTGCTGGCTGAGAGTTTTAAGGAACTGGTAGCCGTTACACCGGTAGAAAAGATTACAATCAAAGAAATTACCGATAAAGCGGGTGTGATCCGGCCGACCTTTTATAATCATTTTCAGGACAAATATGAATTGCTGGAATGGATCATCCGGACGGAAATTCTGGACCCGATCCTTCCCCTGTTTCAGGGCGGCTTCATCCGCGAAGGCTTTACACTTGCCTTTCAGAATGTCGAAAAGGATAAGGAATTCTATAAAAAGGCGTGTAAGATGGAAGGACAGAATTCCTTCCGTGACATCAGCGAACAATGTATTAAAGAATTACTCTGTCAGTTCATCAAGGAGCAGGTTGGGGAGAATGCCAAGCTTCACAACTGAATGCCGAGTGAATATCTGGCAGAATATTATGCACAGTCTATGAGTTATGTGCTGCAGCGATGGCTGGAATCCGACCTCGTACTTCCGGCCTCGGAAGTTGCAAAGCTTTATTATTATATTCTCAATAACTCTATGGAAGAGATACTCGCAAAGATGCGATAGCAATGAGCAGGGCAGTCATGGAACAAGTCCGTCCGGGGAATCAAACAGACAAGAGTCTGCTTGGTTCCCCGGACGGACTTGTTTCATGATGTCGGGCGAATGCCCGACAACGAGAAAACACGAAGTGATTTCGAGTCTGCCCGTGGCTGCATCACGCAGTGTATCACTGAATTGGGGAATCAAACAGACAAGGGTCAGCTTGGTTCCCCGGACAGCGGAAAATGACAACAAACATACCGCCTGAAAGATAAGCAGGAGATGTTAAGCGGTAAAACCCAGGTCAGATATAGAAAGCGCGCTAAATAAGTACCGCCTAGGTTATATGGGCGGAATGGAAAGCGGTAAAAAGGTTTCCGGACAGCGGAAAATAACAGTAAATCTACCACCTAGAAGATAAAAAGTAGATAGCAAGCGGTAAAAGGCTTCTGGGGCATCGAAAAATAATGACAAATATACCGCTTGGAAAGTGAAAAGGAGATATGGGGCCACCTCATTTATACAATTCCTCTCAAATGTATATTTTCCATAAACACACCTCCCACATCTGTCTGGTTTGTGTAAACGAACCACATCAAATTGTATAATTCTTACAAACAATTCTCCCAAATTGAATCTGCCACTCCTCCTTTTTCTTCTTTATGATACCCGATAGAAGATAGAAAGAAAAATTGTAACTGTGAAGATATCAGACAGCTACAGGAAATCAAGGAAATCCTTGAAAAGGAGGTTTTATGAAAAAGTTTGCGAAAGGAATTGTCAAATGCAGAGTGATGATTCTGATTCTTGCCGTAGCACTGCTGATTCCGTCAGCCATCGGCTATTTCAATACCAGAATCAATTACGATGTATTAACTTATCTGCCCAAAGACATTGAAACCATGGTTGGTCAGGATATTCTGCTGGATCAGTTCGGCGTGGGAAGCTTTTCCATGTATATTGCGGAAGGGATGGACGCCAGGGATGTCTCTGCTTTGAAAGCGAAAATCGAGCAGGTTGACCATGTGGACTCCGTGCTGTGGTATGACAGCTTTATGGATCTGAGCATTCCAATGGAAATGCTGCCGGATGAAATTTATGATGCGTTCAATAATGCATCCACGGACAGCACGATGATGTTTATTCTGTATGATACCGGAATGTCTGCGGATGAAACGATGGATGCGGTTGCCGAGATCCGGAAGCTCTCCAATGAACAGTGCTTCTTAAGCGGAATGTCCGCGATTGTTACCGATACGAGAGACCTGTCTAACAAAGAAACACCGATTTATGTCTGTATTGCGGTGATTCTTTCCACGATTGTTCTTTCCCTTACGATGGACAGTGCGCTGATTCCGTTATTTTTCCTTTTAAGTATTGGATTTTCCATTGTATATAATCTTGGAACCAATATTTTTATGGGGGAGATCTCTTATATTACACAGGCACTGACGGCAGTGTTGCAGCTGGGTGTTACGATGGACTATTCGATTTCCCTCTGGCACAGCTATCAGGAACAGCAGCAGACCCATCCCGATAAAAAGGAAGCCATGGCAGAAGCAATTGCCACAACCTTTACCTCTGTTATCGGAAGCTCGACCACAACAGTTGCAGGGTTCCTGGCACTTTGCTTTATGAGCTTTACCTTAGGATTGGATTTAGGACTTGTTATGGCAAAGGGTGTTATCTTCGGTGTGATCTGTTGTGTAACCGTATTGCCGTCCATGATTCTTATTTTTGATAAAGCGATTGAAAAGACCAGACATAAGCCATTTATGCCGAGCTTTGAAAAGACCTCTGCGTTTATGACAAAGCACTATGTCCTGTTTGCGATCCTGTTTGTCCTGATCTGGATTCCGGCGATCTGGGGTTATAACCACACCGGTGTTTACTACAATCTGGATTCCAGCCTTCCGGAGGATCTTGCCAGCGTACAGGCAAACAGCAGGCTTTCCGATGACTTTGATATGGGAGCAACCCATATGGTGCTGATGGATGTAAATCTTTTGGTGAAGGACAAAGCTGCAATGATGGATGAAATGGAGGATGTGAAGGGCGTCAAGGCAGTTCTGGGACTCGAAAAGATCGTAGATCCTTCGATTCCACAGGATTTCATTCCGCAGGAAATCCTGGATACGCTCGAAAGCGAGGAATACGAATTGGTACTGATCACTTCCGAGTATGCCGTTGCTTCCGACGAAGTAAATGTGCAGTGTGATACATTGAATCAGATTTTGAAAAAGTATGACGGCAAGGGCATGCTGATTGGTGAGGCACCGTGTACGAAGGATCTGATTGAGATTACGGATACGGATTTTAAGACTGTAAGTGCGGTTTCCATAGGAATTATTTTTGCGATTATTTTCTTTGTGTTCAAGTCAGTGAGCCTGCCAATTATCCTGGTTGGTGTCATTGAATTTGCAATTTACATCAATATGGGTCTTCCTTATTACACCCATACGACCTTACCGTTCATCGCATCTATTGTCATCGATACGATCCAGTTGGGATCCACCGTAGACTATGCGATCCTGATGACGACAAGATACAAGACGGAGAGAAGCTCCGGTAAGAGCAAACAGGAAGCGATTACAATTGCACACAGCTGCTCCATTCAGTCATTGTCAGTGCGTTGAGCTTTTTCGCCGCAACCTTTGGCGTCGGACTTTATTCGGATATTGATATGATCAGCTCCCTGTGTAACCTGATGGCAAGAGGCGCGATTATCAGTATGTTTACGGTGATCTTCATGCTGCCGTCCATGTTCATGATCTTTGATAAGCTGATCTGCCATACTAGCATCGGTTTTACGCCGGAGAGTGCAGCGAAGGAAAAGGCCCGCAAGGAAAGAAGACATCATGTTTCGAGAAAGCCGAAACTGAGCTAGGGCATCGCTTCTCATAAGTCAGATTTAAGAGAAAAGCAGATCTGACAGGGAAAAGGATAGTTATACGGAAACAGTATGTAAAGGAATATAGAGTCAAAAGAGTCGTTATGAGTCAGAAAGGAAATCAATATGAAAAATATGGAAATTAATAAAAAGCTTGGATTTAAAGTAGTTGCCGTTTTAACAAGTGCCTCCATGATCCTGGGAGGCCTTGCCGGATGTGGAAGGGAAGCTGTGCAGGATACCGATACAGCTGTGATTGAACAGAGTGCAGAAGCAGATGAAAATGATGATCTGCTTTCCAATGTAATGAACCAGGTGGCACACCGTTCTACTACCACAGGCATGGAACCGAGAAAAGACGAAGTCGTTTATGTCATGGCAGATGCACAGGGAAATACCCAGAAGATTATCGTCAGCGACTGCCTGAAGAACGCAAACGGAGAAAGCACCATCACCGATGCTTCCTCCTTAACGGACATCAAGAATGTCAAGGGAAATGAATCCTATACGGTAGATGCCGATGGAAATCTAGTCTGGAATGCAGACGGAAGCGACATTTATTATCAGGGAACGACCGATAAGGAGCTTCCGGTCGATGTGTCCATCAGCTATGAGCTGGAGGGAAAAGAAATTGCACCCGAAGATCTGGTTGGAAAGACCGGAAATGTTACGATCCGTTTCACTTATACCAATAATGAGAAAACAACCGTTGAAGTAAACGGCAAGGAGAAGGAAGTTTATGTTCCGTTTGCCATGATTTCCGGAGCTATCTTACCGGCAGAGCATTTCAGCGATATTGAAGTGACAAACGGCAAAGTAATTTCCGAAGGAGATAACAATATCGTTGTTGGTATGGCTTTCCCGGGACTTAAGGACAGCGTGAACATCGACAGCCTGAAAGAGAAAGCAGTGGATGAAGAAGCCAAAGAAAAGCTGGATGAAGTAGAAATTCCGGGAACCGTTGAGATTCATGCTTATGCAACCAGTTTTGAAATGAACCAGACGATGACGATGGCAATGTCCGATCTGTTATCCGATCTCAACATGGATGACACACTCGATATCGACACCAGCAGGATCACGGATTCCATGAATGAATTGAAGGATGCCACCCGGCAGTTAAAGGATGGTTCCACAGAGTTAAACGATGGCGCTGCCACCTTACAGGAGGGTGCACAGACCTTAGCCGATAAGTCCAGGGATCTTGATTCCGGCGCAGGAGAACTTAAAGATGGTGCACAGGCTTTGAATAATGGTGCACAGGCCTTGAATGATGGTGCAGAAAGCCTGAATTCTGGTGCTGGCGATCTGAAGGCAGGAATTGATCAGGTGGATAGTGGGGTATCAAGCCTTAAAGATGGTACTGCTTCTTTAGTGAACGGAGCCAGTGAGTTAAATAGTGGAGCAGGGCAGTTAAGAGATGGAATTAATCAGGCAGCAGCCGGAGTGGATCAATTGAAAGCTGGACTGGAAGCAGATGATGGATTAATCAAAGGGTATGCAGCGGCAAAAGCCGGTGTGCAGGAATTGGTTGGAAAAATTTCAGGAGTATCTGGTGTGGCCGGGAGTGTTACACAGGCAGTTACCGATTTGGGAACATATATTGCAACTCAGGCGGCAGCAGCCGGGCAGGTTGTAGCTGCAGGTGAGCCTTCAGCACCGCAGTTTGACGGTTCAACTCCGGATTTTAATGGGACAGCTCCGGAAGCAAATGAAGATGGAAGTTATAGTGGAGAGACCATTGCAGCATATATACAGGCTGTTGAAGCTTATAAAGCAGCAGTAGAAAGCTATCAGGGAGAAGTAAGTAATTATGCAGGTGCAGTAGGTGACTATCAGGGAAAAGTAGCCTCTTATTCGGCAGATGCAGCAAATTACTATATAAACATGGGCAAACTTGATGCCTATAAGGATGCAGGAGCACAGGTGCAGAATATGGCAGGTACACTTCAGGGAGCTATAGGTGGAGCAGCTGGCAGCGAAGAAGATGCAGCGAAAATCCAGCAATTACTTGCCGGTATGGAAGCCATTAGTACGGGGTTGAATCAATTGGATGCCGGTATCAATAAGTTACGCTCCGGAGACGATGGAAAAGGTGGTCTGGCTGCACTACAGGCAGGTGCTTCCCAACTTGCTGATGGTACCGCTTCGGCAGTGGATGGTGCGAAACAATTGGATGCCGGTGCATCGCAGTTAAAGGATGGAACTTCACAGCTAAGCAGTGGCGCTCAAACCTTAAAGGATGGAACGCAGACCTTAAAAGAAGGAACACAGACTTTGAAAGAGGGAACTATCTCTTTGTTAAATGGAACAGTTACTTTAAAGGACGGCACTTCCCAGTTTGTAGACGGAACAGCAGAATTAAATGACGGTGCAATACAGCTTCTTGATGGAACCGGAGAATTAATGGATGGTTTATTCACCTTTGACGAGGAAGGAATCAGCAAGTTAACGGATCTGTTCGGGGACAACGTACAGGATGTGATCGATGAACTGAAAGCAGTCTGTGATGCAGGACGCGGTTACAAGATTTACTCCGATTCTGCTTCGGATATGGACAGCAGTGTGAAGTTCATTTACAAAACAGAAGCGGTCAAATAACGCGGATGGGAGTCTGATATGACGATACTGGAAATGGCGTTGATCGCCGCAGGACTGTCCATGGATATCTTCGCATGGACAGCCTGCCGAAGCACACTTTTTTCGAATGTTGGAAGAAAGAAGCTGTTCAGTTTTATCGGAGCCTTTGGGATATGGGAATTGATTTCCATATCTCTTGGCTTTTATGTGGCAAAGCTGCTCAGGATGACAAAGCTGCTGGATCACTCGGAAGGTTTTATAAAACTGATCGCCGTGATAATCTTCTTTGCCCTGGCAGTCCGGATGCTGCTGCTTGCCATGGGAAAGGAGCTGATTGACGAACGAAGACAGGATGAGGTGCAGTTCCTTTCCCTGATGAAGGACACGTCCGTTATTGCAGCAAGAACCTTTCTTGTGGGGCTTGCGGTTTCCTTATGCAATACCGGAGTGATACAGCAATATGCACTCCTGCTTTTACTGGGAGTCCTGATGGCAGTTGCCGGATTGTATGCCTGCTATACCTATGGCTTTCAGATCAAATCCAAAGCTTATTTTGCAGGATTTCTGTGCCTGCTGGCTGCGGATGTGGAATTTATCGTGCGGTTTCTTGTGGCATAGTAAGTAAGGACCATATGCGACTTCTTTTATAATGAAAAACAGCTATAACGCCAGTATTTATCAGCGTTGTAGCTGTTTTTGGTACGCTTAATGGCACACATTTATGTAATAGGTGTTGATACAAAAGGGTCAACACCTATTTTTATTTAAGTAAGGAATATATTGGACTTGGTGACATGGAGACAGACAAAAGATATTTTCCTATGATACCGTAACCGTTTTGTTAATTGTAGAATATTGTTCTAAGGGAAAAGGGATATTTTCGGTATGTTTAAATCGACTCAGGATTCACTGATATTATTTAAAGTAAAAGGAAGAGAGTGGTTTCAGTACTATAAAGAGGCTTTCCAATACACATAAGGCAAAATGATTTGTTAGTTAGTAAATACTACGGAGTAGTCCAGGGCGTTTGTTCTTTTCATAGTATTCTGCAGATTGAAGTTTTGGAGGCAGTCAGAAATATATATGGGATATTACTGGTGATAAAAAGGAAAAAATATATAACTAAAAGAACAAAGTGTTGCAACCGTTTATTAAAAAAATTATAACTAATTGCATAATATATAAGTATTAGTCAAATTCATAGAAATGGAGGAGATGTACTTATGGATTCTGATTTTAGTTTTCTGGGTGAGAGGATAAAACGGGAAAGAGAAAAGAAAAAGATTACTCAAGAAAAACTTGCAGAAATGATTGACTGTTCTATAGCACATATTTCACATGTTGAGACAGGAAGGACTGTGCCTAGTTTAAAGCTGGTTATAAAAATAATTAATAGTCTTCAGATCTCTAGTGATTTACTGTTATGCGATTATCTGCAACAGGCAGAATATGTTTTTGAAAATGAATTAGCAGATATTATGGAGGAATGTACGGAAACTGAAATTAAGTTTGTGGTTGAAAATGCTAAAGAAAATTTGAGATTATTTAGAAAATATAATGGAAATCATATATAGGAGCAAAAGATGAAAAATAATCGGAAAATGGAGGATTATTTTAACCAATTATATCTTAATACATATCAGGGGTTAAGGCGATATGTTCAACGAATGTCAGCTGACGGAGAAATGGTAGATGATATTATGCAAGAGGTATATTTGGAAGCTTTTCGACATATTGATGATTTGGTTACGCATGAAAATAGTATCGGGTGGTTGTATAAAACAGCTGA
>ERZ779877.130-NODE-130-length-86244-cov-14.764042_pt1 | contig 86244 bp, 80 predicted proteins | sample MGYA00511556_ERZ779877 | MGnify/ENA primary metagenome ERZ779877 (study PRJEB29588, sample SAMEA2159338) | human gut metagenome | biome: human gut; feature: human-associated habitat; material: faeces | place: Denmark | collected 2008/2010 ... | reverse complement strand
ACACACAAACGATTGCGTTTGAAAAGCCGCCGTAAGCGGGACGCTGGCGCTCTGTCCGACCCGAGGGACTGTACAGATATCTCAGGATAGTACGTTTTTTGGAAGTTTCGGTGATAGTGCAGTTGCACCGATACACTCACGAAATTATTAACAACTTATCGCACCGAAACTGTTTCCGGCGTTGTTGGTTGTATAATTATTTCACTGTTTTTTACAATATGTTGCATTGTAATTTTAATGAAATTTGATAAGCTAAGAAGCTGTGATGAAATTTTGCATTTCTTCACAGCTTCTATTTTTATGCAGACTGTCGAAAAACCTATATAATTTTTGAAAATGGGGTTGCGGATAAGCACTTTTTTGAAATAACAGACTTTTTCTACAAACTGATTTTTATGATCATTTCTTTTTCTTCAGTGCTTTTTTCATTGTCAATTCATAGCTCATATCGACAAGCATTTTTATCTTATCATCGGGCGCACTGCCGTCAAGAGCGACAGTTATCCAGTTTTCTTTATTCATATGATATGCGGGATAAAAGCCTTGTTCCATTCTGAGCGAACCGATGAGCAGAGGGTCGCATTTCAGATTGACAACATCTATAATATCCTGAACTCCAAGCCCGAGCCTGCTTTTCGGTATATCCATTATCATCGCAAACCACTTTTTCGTATCGTTGTGACGATAAGCCTGAAACCCGGGATTTTTTTCAAACAATCTTTCAGCGGTAACGCCGTATTTATCGGTTATGTATTTGTCAAGCTGTGAACGATTCATTATCACGCCTTCTTTACCGTGTATATACCGCCTGCACCGCAGGCTACAGCGCCGCTTATCTCAAGGTCGGCAAGTATCTCGCTGAGCTCCCCGAAAGATAAATCACTCACCGCCATAATGCCGTCAAGCGTTATCCCGTCGCTTTTTACGATAATTCCGAGTATTTCTGCGGCGGCACTCGCATTTTCGGGATTTGCCGCTGTACCGCCGTTCTGCTCCGCTTTGACATCATCGGCAATTATCGGAGCTGACATATCCGCCGGATCTGCCGATTTCAACGGCTGTACCTCTGCGCCTTTTATTTCGGCAACAGGCTTGATCTCTGTTGTTTGCTTTGTTGTTTTTCTGCGCTTTTTAAGCACATTTTCGGGTGTCACGCGGAAATAATCTATTTCTTTTTCTTTGTCGGCGATACTTGTGATCTTAAAACGCGGCGCATCAGCCGCTTTCACTTTCTTCAAAAGTATATTCTCATTTTTCACCATTGGTGCAGATGCCGTTTCCGTATCTTTTTCAACCGCCACGATTTTCGTTTCGGGTACGCATTCATCTTTTTCCATATGTATCACAAAGCTTGTCAGCTGTGCCTTGTCAAGATATGTATCGTCTATCACATTGCTGTAAGTCGGATAAAACTCGTTTATTATGTCGTAAAAATCAAACACAGGGTGAGCACCGTCACGCAAATATCTTATGACCCGACTGTAACGCCTGTCGAGCGTATCCTCCGGAACTGTGAAAAACAGCTCTCGATCCTGTTCAAAAGCGTGATTTGCAGTTAGCAGACTACCGCTTTGATTATACGAGCCTACAACTGCAGTCCCGTGTGAAAGCCCGGATATTATGCGGTTTCTGAACTTAAAATAGTCTGAATTGCACGGAGTATCCGGCAGAAGCTCGGATATTACCGCACCGCCGTTATCGGTTATCTCTTTTCTGAGCCCGAACGAGCCTTTCGGATAATCAACGGTTATCCCGCAGGCAAGTACGGCAACTGTCGGTTTTCCGTGACGGATACTGTTATTATGCGCGATCCTGTCTATTCCCTTTGCAAAACCGCTTACAAGTACAATATCACATCTCGCAAGATTATAACAGATATTCTCCGCCATTCTCACAGCCGCTGCGGACGGCTCTCTCGGACCTACTACCGCTACAGCAAGCTTATTGTCAAAACAGCCGATATTGCCGGATACAAACAGCACTACAGGCGGATCGAATATATTTTTCAGATTATCGGGATATATCACATCATCAAGCGTCACTATCCCGATATTATTTTCTTTGCAATAGTCGATAATAGCCTTTGATCGTTCAAGTGTTGCTTTGCGTGCAGCATCCTGCCTGTTAGACGGAATAAGCGACATATCTCCGCCGCTTATACGCTCATACGCCTTGCGCGCATTTCCGCATGCTCTTATTACCTCATGTATCTTCGGGTTTCCGCCGCCGAATATTTGCAGCAAATAGATGTAATATTCCATAGGTCCTCTAAAGCTATCGCCGCAAGTATTACCCGCGGCGAAATTTATCATAAATTGTTTTTCTTGTTATCCTCGTTGCGAATTTGAACCCTTCTTATCTTGCCGCTGATAGTCTTCGGCAATTCTTCGACAAATTCAACTATTCTCGGATATTTATAAGGTGCAGTATTCTTCTTTACATAGTTCTGAAGCTCTTTTTTCAGCTCTTCAGACGGCTCATATCCTCTTGCAAGCACTATAGTCGCTTTTACCACCTGACCTCTTATCGGGTCGGGTGCACCGGTTACCGCACATTCAAGCACCGAAGGATGAGCAATAAGCACACTCTCTATTTCAAACGGTCCTATGCGATAACCGCTTGCTTTGATAACATCATCGTTTCTTCCGACATACCAGAAATAACCATCCTCGTCTTTCCACGCTGTGTCGCCTGTGTGATAAAGCCCGTCATGCCATGCCTGGTCTGTAAGCTCCTCATCACGGTAATAGCCGTCAAAAAGTCCGTCTTTACCGCGCTCGGCACGTACAACTATCTCGCCAACCTCTCCGACAGGAACGGGATTTCCGTCATCATCAACGACATCAACATCATAAAGAGGTGTAGGCTTACCCATTGAACCCGGCTTCGGTGTCATACCTACAAGGTTTGCAAGCAGAGCGGTAGACTCAGTCTGACCGAAAGCTTCCATCAGCTTTAAACCGGTAAACTCAAGCCACTTGTTGTATACCTCTGGATTGAGTGCCTCACCCGCGATAGCCGAATACTTAAGACTTGAAAGGTCATAATTTTCAAGTCCCTCTTTTATAAAGAAACGGAACATAGTAGGCGGCGCACAAAATGATGTGATCTTGTAGTTCTGCATTATCCTGAGCATATCTGTCGGAATGAACTTATCAAAGTCGTATACGAATACGCAGGCACCGAGCGACATCTGACCGAACAGCTTGCCCCATGCGGCTTTTCCCCAACCCGTATCGGAAATAGTAAGATGAATACCGTCCGGGTCAACATTCTGCCAATGCGCCGCAGTCTGTATATGAGCAAGTGCGTACCTGTGATTATGGATAACCATCTTCGGATAGCCCGTTGTACCCGACGTGAAATAAAGCAGCATATGCTCTCTTGTATCGGTTTGTACACGCTCCATAGTTTCGGGCATATTTGCGACCTCGTCATCAAATGACACCCAACCGTCCTTGTGTCCGTTAGCTATAAACTTGATAAACCCGTCGGCGTGTATCTCTTCCTGAGCCTCGTCAACGTATTTTGCGATATCGGGGTTATACCCGGTACATACTATTGCCTTAACACTCGCGCGCTCAAAGCGATACGTAAAATCGTGCGTTGTAAGCAAGTGCGTTGCCGGGATCGCTATAGCGCCAAGCTTTATAAGACCGATTATTGCGATCCAGAACTGATAATTTCTTTTAAGCACCAACATTACGGTATCGCCCTTTTTGATACCGTATGAAGCAAAAAGATTAGCTGCCCTGGTCGACAGCTTTGACAGCTGTGAATAAGAAAAATCGTGGCGGTTCTCCTGCAGATCGATATGAATAAGCGCTTTTCTTTCAGGATCTATCTCGCCGAATTTATCTATGATATCATAACCGAAATTGAAGTTGTCGGGGCAATCGATCTCGAACTTATTGAGAATGCCGTTCTTATCAAAGCCCTCTTTAACAAATCTCTTATAGTAATTTTTAACCTGTTCCATTAAATCTCTTTCCGTTCCTTATTTTATCAGATGAGTATAGCAAGGAACTTACAGTCCTTACCTTCTATGGCGATCATACCGTGCGGATTCATACTGTCATAATAAATACAATCACCTTCATTGATTATTTCAACATGATTGCCTATCTGAAATTTCATAGTTCCCGATATTATGTAATCCATCTCCTGACCGTCATGCACGGAAAGATGTATCGGCTTATTCTGCTCTTCCTCATCATAAGGCGCTGTTACAAGCAACGGTTCGATCTTTTTATTCTTAAAAAGATAAGCAAGATGCTGATACGCAAACCTTTCACGGCGCTCAATAGGAAGTCCCTTATCCTTGCGTACGATCGAATATGTGTTGAGCTTCGGCGTTACTCCGGTAAGAAGCTCTATAAGCTCGATCCCGAGAGCATTGGCGGCTTGATTAAGAAACGAAAGTGAAAAATCCTTTTCTCCGTTCTCAAGCGAAACATATTCTTCTGTCGAAACGTTCGTCTTGCTTGCCATCTCTCCGACAGAAATATCGAGATATTCTCTTGTGTTTTTCAGTCTGCCGGAAACATCTTTGATATTATAATCCATACTGACCTCCATAACGGATATATTACTTGATTTTTAAAAATGTATTCATGATTTTCGTGCTTTATTTATCATATTATAACAAAAAAGCACTTTAAAATCAATAGTTTCTGGCGCTATTCGGAGCATTTCACACTGTGAATTTATCAGAAATACTGTTGTATAACGTTATGCTCATACCCTCAACATCAAGCAGTTCGCTTACCGAAGTAAAATCTCCGTTATTTTTCCGGTAAAGAATAATGTTTTCAGCCAGTTCCTGTGTTACTCCCTCAACCGCCAGAAGCTGATTTATCTGCGCATTATTGAGATTGACCTTTGCAACGCCGTATGACTCGTTTCGGTTGTAGTAACCGGAACTGCCGGTAACGGTAAACTGCGCACACAGTATCTCATACACATCATCATTGACAGCGGGTATAGATTTCAGCTCATACATAGAAGAAATTTTCCCGACCTTATCGCGATAGTTGACTATGTCATGAGCTATCTGTCTGCCGACACCTTTTACCTGCATAAGCGTATCAAGATCGACTTTGTTGATGTCTGTCTTTTTCGTGTTAATGTTCTCAAATGAGGACGACACCTCTGCCGCAGAATAGATCCATGCATTATCACGTTTTGACTTATCTTCATAATAATATAAAACAACAGTGAGCATTACGGTAAGGACAAGTACTCCTGCGCCGATGATGACCGCATTATGCACCTTCCCTTTCATAACACTCACTCCAAGCCGTTATATCATTTTTTACCCGAAAAGAATTTGCAATACGCACCAAGCCTGCATTCGCCGCACTGTGGTGCTCTCGCGCCGCAAACAAGTCTGCCGTGCCATACAAGCCTGTGACAAAGCATAAGACCGTCTTTCGGGGGTATCACTGCAGAAAGCTGTTTTTCGACCTTGAATGCATCTTTTGTGCCGTCCGTTAATCCGATCCTGCCGCTGACCCTTATAACGTGTGTATCACACACAAGCGCAGGCTTCCCGTACAAGTCGCCCACAATAAGGTTTGCGGTTTTCCTGCCCACTCCCGGCAGCTTAACAAGCTGCTCAATGGTATCCGGAACTCTCCCGTCAAACTCATCGCGTATCATGCGACACATCATAACTATATCGACAGCCTTTGTCTTATACAGTCCGCAGGAACGTATATATTCTTCAACCTCGTCAGGCTCAGCCGCCGCAAAACTGTCTACATCAGGAAACCTCGCAAACAATGCCGGAGTTACAAGATTAACCCTCTTATCCGTGCACTGTGCCGAAAGCCTTGTTGCTATCAGCAATTCGTGCGGTTTTTCATAATTAAGCGCACATTTTACATCGGGATAACACTCAGCAAGCACATCAATAACAAGCCTTGCTCTTTCCTTTTTGGTCATAAATATCTCTTTTCTTGCGGTTATAACTATATATTATACGATATCGACACAGTTGTCAAGTTTTGTCGACAATTTTTTGTAATTTTCTTTTGAAAAAACGGAACTGTTTCGGGACACCCTGCCTATAATCATTGCTAAAATCACATACGCCGATATACAAAAAATCCCCTTAGCAACTGCGTAAATCCGCATTGCTAAAGGGATCGTTGGTGAGCCACCCGGGAATCGAACCCGGGACACCCTGCTTAAAAGGCAGGTGCTCTGCCGCCTGAGCTAGTGGCTCAAAAGCTATAAAACTTTTGGGTTGTTTTCACAACGTGATTTATTATAACAAATCTTAACTTCTTTGTCAAGTCTTTTTTTGATTTTATTGTGAAATTCCGCAAAATCCGATGATATTGAGCGTTTTTTCTTCTTATACAGCTATATTTCAGACCGATAACGTATAACTTTTGTTATTGACACAAAGCCTGTGATGTGATAAAATATATTTAAGTTAGTTTAGAATAACCGATTTTTTGTGTTTTATACGGAGTTAATATGGAAGAAAAGAAAATCAACCCTCTGCTTACAGGCTCTGCCGAAACGATGCTACAAAGCTTCTACGCAAGAGCCAAGTATTCAAGGAAAAAGACCGCCAAGTTTTACGATGCAAAAGCAATAGAGCTTGTCAAAAAAATAGATTATGATTTTTCAAAAGCCGAAAAAGATTCAACAATGAGCAACGGAGTGATCGCACGAACCATCGTCTTTGATGAACTTGTAAAAGACTTTATAAACAAAAATCCCGATTGCACAGTTGTAAACATAGCCTGCGGACTTGATACAAGATTTTACCGTATGGATAACGGCAGAATAACATGGTACAATGTCGATCTGCCGGAAACTATAGAGGTTCGTGATGCAATATATCACGAATCAGGCAGGGTGTCTACAATAGGGATTTCCGCAACCGATCCTGCTTGGGCTGATAAGGTCGCCAAAAGAGGAAAGATGCTTTTTATAATAGAAGGACTTTCCATGTATCTTACCTCTGATGAAAACGCTCAGATGCTGTCGATCATCAGGGATAAATTCGATAACGCAACAGTGCTTATGGAATGCCTTGCCAAGAAGTGGGTAAACAAGGAGCATACCGAAAAATCAATTCATGATACCGGCGCAAAGTTTGTGTTCGGTGCTGATACCTTTGATGATTTAGGAAAAGCGGCGGACGGATTTAAATGCGTCAAAAATGACGATATTGTCCGCGGAATGGCTGTTATAATGCCGATTTTAAAGCCGTTCAAAAAGCTTCCCTTGCTCAGAAAAATCGCACAAAAGATTCTTATATTTGAAAAAGCATAATCCGATATCATCAGCCGACCCTTCAGCGTGTCGGCTCTATTTGTACCCGTAACTTCACATTCGATTATAAAAAACACTACCTTAAGGATAAATCTTCCGTATAAAGAAGTTTTCTATTGCATTCAGTCGGATTTTGTGATATTATTATTCTAATAAATTATGCCAAGAATACGGCAAATAAATTTACGCACAGCAAAAGTGCGGTTAGGAAGAGAAAATATGCCAAAAAGACAGGACATCAACAAAATTATGATAATAGGTTCAGGTCCTATTATTATAGGTCAGGCGTGTGAATTTGACTATTCGGGAACACAAGCCTGCAAAGCACTCAAAAAACTGGGCTACGAAATAGTGCTTGTAAACTCCAACCCGGCAACTATTATGACAGACCCCGATGTTGCGGATATCACCTATATTGAACCGCTCAACCTCGACAGACTGACACAGATCATCGAGCAGGAACGTCCCGATGCGCTTCTGCCTAACCTCGGCGGTCAGTCAGGACTTAATCTCTGCTCTGAGCTTGACAAGGCAGGCGTACTGAAAAAGTTCAACGTTCAGGTAATCGGCGTTCAGGTTGACGCTATCGAACGTGGTGAAGACCGTATCGAGTTCAAGAATGCAATGAAGGATCTCGGTATCGGTATGCCGAGAAGTGAAGTTGCTTACACGGTTGACGAAGCTGTAAAGATCGCAGAGGAGCTTAAGTACCCTGTCGTTCTTCGTCCTGCCTACACAATGGGCGGCGCAGGCGGCGGTATGGTATACAACGTCGATGAACTCAAAGTTGTGTGTGAAAGAGGTTTACAGGCTTCACTCGTAAATCAGGTTCTGGTTGAAGAATGTATCTTCGGCTGGGAAGAGCTAGAGCTTGAAGTTGTCCGCGATGCCGATAACAACAAGATCACCGTTTGCTTTATCGAAAACATCGACCCCATCGGCGTGCATACAGGTGACTCATTCTGCTCCGCTCCTATGCTGACTATTCCTGAAGATGTACAGAAAGAGCTTCAGGAAATGTCCTACCGTATTATCGAATCCATAGAGGTCATCGGCGGCTGCAACTGCCAGTTTGCCCGCGACCCCGAAACAGGACGTATTGTTGTAATCGAAATAAACCCCAGAACATCACGTTCTTCCGCTCTCGCATCAAAGGCTACAGGCTTCCCTATCGCCTTTGTTTCAGCTCTTCTTGCCTGCGGTCTGACGCTCAAGGATATTCCCTGCGGTAAGTACGGCACACTCGACAAGTATTACCCCGACGGAGATTATATTGTAATCAAGTTCGCACGTTGGGCATTCGAAAAGTTCAAGGGTGCTGAGGACAAGCTCGGTACACAGATGAGGGCTGTCGGCGAAGTCATGAGCATCGGCAAGACCTATAAAGAGGCTTTCCAGAAGGCTATACGTTCGCTTGAAAAGGACAGATACGGTCTCGGCTTTGCAAAGAACTTCCACGATATGACTAAGGAAGAGCTTTTAGCACAGCTCAGATACCCCACAAGCGAAAGGCAGTTTGTAATATATGAAGCTCTGCGTAAGGGCGCAACTATCGAAGAGATCCATGCTCTTACAAAGATCAAGGACTGGTTCTTACAGCAGATGAAGGAGCTTGTTGACGAAGAAGAAGCTCTGCTTAAAGCAAAGGGCGCAGTTCCCGAAAAGGCTGTACTGAAGCAGGCAAAGCTTGACGGCTTCTCAGACCGTTATTTAAGCTCACTGCTTGAAGTAACAGAAGAAGAAATAAGAAATGCACGTATCGGTTTCGGCATAAAGGAAGCATGGGAGGGTATTCATGTAAGCGGTACCGAAAATGCGGCTTACTACTACTCCACCTATCACCTTGACGAGGATAAGAGCCCTGTCAGCGACAAGCCTAAGATAATGATTTTAGGCGGCGGACCCAACAGAATAGGTCAGGGTATCGAGTTTGACTACTGCTGTGTTCATGCGGCACTTGCTCTCAAAAAGCTCGGCTTTGAATCGATCATCGTAAACTGCAACCCCGAAACGGTTTCTACCGACTATGACACATCCGACAAGCTCTACTTTGAGCCGCTCACCCTTGAAGACGTACTTTCGATACACGACAAGGAAAAGCCGCTCGGCGTTATTGCTCAGTTCGGCGGACAGACACCGCTCAACCTTGCAAGCGACCTCAAGAAGTACGGCGTAAACATTCTCGGTACAACTCCCGAAACTATCGACCTTGCGGAAGACCGCGACCACTTCCGTGCAATGATGGACAAGCTCGGTATACCTATGCCCGAATCCGGAATGGCAGTAAACGTAGACGAAGCGCTTGAAATTGCAAACCGCATCGGTTATCCCGTTATGGTTCGTCCCTCATACGTTCTCGGCGGCAGAGGTATGGAGATAGTTCACGATGATGAGATGATGAAGGTCTATATGTCTGCGGCAGTAGGCGTAACCCCCGACCGTCCAATACTGATAGACCGTTTCCTGCACCACGCTACAGAGTGCGAAGCAGACGCTATTTCCGACGGCACAAACTGCTTTGTTCCCGCTGTTATGGAGCATATCGAGCTTGCGGGCGTTCACTCGGGTGACTCGGCTTGTATCCTGCCCTCTATGAACCTTACGGAAAAGCAGGTCGCAACGATCAAGGATTACACAAAGAAGATCGCTGTTGAAATGAACGTATGCGGTCTTATGAATATGCAGTACGCAATAGAAGACGATACAGTCTATGTTCTTGAAGCAAACCCCAGAGCATCGCGTACAGTACCGCTGGTATCAAAGGTCTGCAACATCAATATGGTACAGCTTGCAACACAGATAATCACATCTTCACTGACCGGCAAGCCCTCCCCCGTACCGGAGCTTCACGACAAGGTGATAAACCACTACGGTGTCAAGGAAGCGGTATTCCCGTTCAATATGTTCCAAGAGGTCGACCCCGTTCTCGGTCCTGAGATGCGTTCTACAGGCGAGGTGCTCGGTATAGCCCCCACATTCGGCGAAGCTTACTACAAAGCACAGGAAGCAACACAGGTAAGACTTCCTCTTGAAGGCACAGTTCTCCTCAGCGTATGCGACAGAGATAAGCCCGAACTGCTCGATATTGCAAGGTCGTTCAGTGAGCTTGGTTTCCGTATCCTTGCAACAGGCAAGAGCTATGAAATGATAAAGGAAGCAGGCATTGCCGCAGAGCGTATCAACAAGATGTACGAGGGCAGACCCAACATCACCGATGCGATAGCAAACGGTGAGATACAGCTTATCATCAACACTCCCGCAGGCAAAACAAGCGCAAATGATGACAGCTATATCCGTAAGTCGGCGATCAGACATAAAGTACCTTATATCACGACAATGGCAGCCGCAAAGGCAAGCATTGAGGGTATAAAGTCGCTCAAAACCAACAAGCACTTCGGCGTAAAGTCAATACAGGCACACCACGCCGATATCAAGTAATTAACGCATAATAAGCCAAAGCCCCGTGAGGAATATTCCCCATGGGGCTTTATCATATTTCATTTACTTTATCTGCGGCTGCAACAGCAACCGAATACGTCATCCGGAACATCAAAGCCGGCTATGCACTTAAGCCCCGATAATTAAAGTCGGAGCTTAAACAGATATCAAACTGCCCCGTGAGAAATTCTCACGGGGTAGTTTCGGCTCAGTTGTTTATATTCATATCAATATTCAACTCTTTACATTCATATCCGACTATTTTAATGCGGTTTTCGCCTTTACTCATTAAAATGTTATAAACAACGGAATCATAATTTATTTTACCGCCGTCACACTCTGCAATGACTTCGACATTGTTATCGCTGTCTATATGCACAATTTTAGCCGTACCGGATTCAAGTGTCAATTTCAGGCTAATCAGAATGTTCCTGTCACTGTCGTAGCTCTCCGACCACACTCTCTGCCTGCCGTCAAAGCTTCCTGCTGTGAATGTAAGATGATCATCATAATAATTCATTACCGCCGCACTCTTAGAATACCTGTCCGCAGTTTCCGCAATCAGTTTATTATTGTCATATTCGGATTTTGCAAACTCATTACTGCAACCTGTTAGCAAAACTCCGAGTAACAGCATAAATGCTACAATTATCTTTTTCATGTATCCTCCATTCAAACTGCTTTACAACTTCTCAAAACACCTCTGCACCGGGCTATACTGCACAATATAGTCAATATAGTCAGCCGCCGCAGAATAGAAATCCGCCTCAAACCTCGCTATTCCTGCGCCGCCCGCAGCGAAGTTTTCATCAGAAACATAGTTCTTTGAGTTATCAAGCACATAGCATTCGGTATTCGCAATGAACCTATCCTCGCACATTTCAAGCAGAGCCTTTGCGTTAGCAAATTTCTTCTTGTCTGTCACAAGCGGCTTTATCCTGCCGTCATGATCTCTCACCTTATCATTGAGCGTTGTCCTGCACAGAATGATATTACTGCCGTACTTCTGCTTTACAAATGCAGAGAGCTTGTCGCAGGCAGTAAGTATACGCTCCTTATCCTTTACCGCGTCAAGCGTGAACGGCTGTCCGGCTTTTCCCAGAATAACCGCAAGGTCGGAATTTGCATACTGCTTGTCGACCGTAAACCCTTCGCCGTTATACATGGCATTATCCGCAATAACATCAGCCATATCTATCGCTATCCAGCGCGCAGAGCTTACAGTCAGCGTCTGTATAGAATTTCTCATAAGCTGCGACAGCGCCTTTGCTCCGGATCTGTCCGCAGTCGAAAATCTCTTTTCTTCGATTGAATGCGGCTTGTCAAATGCCCATACAAACGACTCCCCGTTTATAACAGTGTTCATCTTTATCTGCTTTGCCTGAGCGAGCGCCCTCTTGATAACGCCTGTACCCCACATATCTATCAGCGTGAAGTTGTGTATTCTCTCATACTCTTCTATTTTCTGAGGTATTGCTTTAGGGTCGCTTCCCTCCCACAGTTCAAACGCAAGTCTTGTCATAAACCGCAGGTTCTGCTCATTTATATCGGCTTCTTTTCCGAGTGCACCGCTAAGTGTAGCTCTTACAAAGTTTGCTATCGGACGCTTTATCCTGTATTGTCTGTCAAGCAGTCTTATAAGCTCGCCGTGCGTCACGTTCTGCAAAGTATTGCTTTCCAATGCGGCTATCACTTTCACAGCATTTTTCATCTCGATATTGTCGCCGAAATCGTAATATCTGTATATATCGGTAACACTTGAATAGTGCTGTCCGATCATATCCTTAAGCTCCGCTCTGTTCTCCGCAATAAACTCCCTCGATGTATGGAACATGATCGTATCCGCAGGCTCTTTCCTGTCAAGCAGCACCGTAAGTATCCCTCTTGAGCACGCACTGTCATAATAACACATCAACTGATCCAGCCTTGAATCGATATCCTGCTCCTTGTACAATTTTCCCGGTTCACCGGATATTATTTCATCAAGCGCCTTTTCACAGTCAGCAAAATAGTAGCTGTCAAATACAGCCTCCTTACCGTCACCCTTGACCGCAAGGTCGCCGAAATACTTTCCCGAAAGATCGATAACAACAGGGTGTACCAGCTTGATAAAATACGCCTCCATCTTAGAAAGGAACTCGTTAAGTCTGTTCTTCGGCGTACTTTTTCTGACCTGCCGCGACAGTCCGTAGAACTCGGGCGACAATGTCCTTACAAGTATTATCTTATCGTTCGGATACAGCTTTAGTATCTCTTTTGCGAATATATCGACCAGCGGCTGATATACCTCCGGCGGGAGTATGTTAGGCAGCTTTTCGCCAAGCTTTTCGTTGCCGTCTATGCCGCCCGTCAGAAATGTGTTTTCCGCCTTTATAAGTCCGTGTACCGCCGTGCCGTAAAAGTCAAATATAAAAAAGTCCGACTTATTCTTCTCTATATATTCAAACGCTTTCTTGCCGCTGTCGATGTTCTTTTCGTCAACCTTTTCAGGGAAGAATGCCGTCAGCGGCGAAATCCGCCTTAATGTATTATCCGCAGAGAACTTAGGGCTTCTTTCCGTTATCATCTGAATATTGTACGAGCCCATAGTGATAAAGCTTGTCTTTTTCAGCAGCGAAGAAGTATCGACAGTTCCGATATTCACCGTTCTGCCGTTTTCTGTCAGTCCCGTTATCCTGAAATAACACAGTCCGAGCACGGCATTTACCTTCACTGCCGTTTTCTCGGTAGTTATAAGCGCTCTGAACCTGCCGTTTTCCCTTCTGAAATATACAGTATAGCTTACGCAGTCGTCACGCTTGTCAAAGCGTAGCACAACAGCGTTATTTTCATCTCTTGTTATGCGTATCTTATCCATACCTACACCTCGCATTCGACCATATATTTTGATTTTATCACATTTCACTATAAATTTCAAGAATATTTCTCATTACCTCTTGACATTCACAAAATACGAGAGTATAATAGCTAATGATTTGAAAATGAATTTCAATTTCATTTTCAAGAATTACCGAGGAGTGATCAAAGTGTCATACAACACCCGCCAGCGCGAGTTGATACTCGAATATATAAAAGAAAACGCAGACAGCCACCTCACCGCCGACAGCATAGCCGATGCGCTGAGACCCGAGCAGGTCGGTAAAACCACCGTCTACCGCTACCTTGAAAAGCTCTGCGAACAGCACCTTGTAAGAAAATATATCCTCAGCGAGGGCAAAAGTGCCTGCTATCAGTATTCGGGCGGCGAAGAATGTCACGACCATTTCCACCTGAAATGTCTTAAGTGCGGCAGACTTATCCATCTTGAATGCGACTATCTGAAAGACATAGCGGCACATATTTCCGTTGAACACAATTTTACTATCGACAGCTCACGCACCGTATTTTACGGCATCTGCGGAGAATGCGCAAAACAGCACGACACAAAATGAAAAGAGTGATATAATGAAATTACTGAAAAAACTGCTTTCCCTATTCACCGCATCCGCACTGATCCTGAGTCTTTGCGCCTGCTCATCGGAAAGCGGTTATTTTGAGAGCGACAGCACAAAACTTAAGATAATATCGACAGTTTTCCCGCCGTATGACCTTGCAAAGCATATAGCAGGTGAAAACGCCGAATTAAAGATACTTCTCCCGGCAGGAAGCGAGATCCACAACTACGAACCTACCGCAAGGGATATAATCGAAATTCAGAACTGCGACATATTCCTGTATATCGGCGGCGAAAATGAACAGTGGGCAGACAAAATAGTCAGTTCAAATGATACAAGCAAGGTAAAGATCGTTAAACTTATCGATTATGTTCCTACCCTTTCGGAAGATGACGAGAACGAGCACGAAGACGAGCACGAAGACGAGCACAATCACCACGACCACGACCACGAAACCGACGAGCATATCTGGACATCGCCGAAAAACGCCCGCCTGATGCTATCCGCCGTTTACGATGCGATCTGTGAGGTCGACCCCGAAAACAGCAAGCTTTACACCGAAAACAAGGACGCATACGATAAACAGCTTGCGGAGCTTGACAATGATTACAAAACAGCGATCAACAACGCAAAGAACAAAACGATAGTGCTTGCCGACAAGTTTCCGTTCAGATATCTTGCACACGAGTACGGGCTTGACTGCTACGCCGCATTCAGCGCCTGCTCAGATGAAAGTGAGCCGAGCGTTTCGACTATGATAAAGCTTACAGACAAGATAAAAGAAAACCGCATTCCCGCAGTTTATTACCTCGAATTTAGCAGCACTAAGATAGCAAATACTTTGTGCGATGAAACAGGAGCGAAAAAGCTTATGCTCCACTCCTGCCACAACGTTTCAAAAGAGGATCTTGAAAACGATATAAGCTATGTTGACCTTATGAAACAAAACCTTGAAAATCTGAAAGTAGCCCTTAACGGCTGACAGGAGTTGATACAATGTCATATTTGATAGAATGCAAAAATCTTACCGCAGGCTATGAGGGAATGCCTGTTGTAAAGAACCTCAGCTTCAATGTTTCCGCAGGTGATTATCTGTGCATAGTCGGCGAGAACGGAAGCGGTAAATCCACCCTTATGAAAACGCTTCTCGGACTGCGTTCCCCGCTCTGTGGCGAAATAATCTTCGGTGACGGATTAAAGCAGACCGAGATCGGCTATCTTCCCCAGCAGACAGCCGCACAGAAAGACTTCCCCGCTACCGTCCGCGAGGTCGTGCTTTCAGGCTGTCTTGGCAGGAAAGGACTTTCTCCGTTTTATTCAAAAGCCGACAAAAAGCAGTGTGACGATAACATAGAACTGCTCGGAATAACCCACATAGCCCACCGCAGTTACCGCAATCTTTCGGGAGGTCAGCAGCAGCGAGTGCTTCTCGCCCGCGCGCTATGTGCCACAAAGAAGCTCTTACTGCTTGACGAACCTGTTTCGGGACTGGACCCTATCGTAACTGCCGAAATGTATGAGATAATAAGCAAGCTAAACCGCGAGCAAGGCGTAACGATAATTATGATCTCCCACGACTTGCAAGGCGCACTGAAATACGGTACAAAGATACTCCATATGGAGAGCGGTGCATATTTCTTCGGCAGTACCGCCGAGTACCGTAGCACCGACATATTCCACGCGATGAGCACCTGTGACTGTCACTGCACCTGCGACCACCACACAGGCTCAAAGGAGGTACGTTAAAATGCTGGAGATTTTTCAATATGGATTTCTGCTCCGCGCTCTTGTAGTCGGACTTCTCGTTTCGCTTTGTGCCGCACTTCTCGGCGTAAGCCTTGTATTGAAGCGTTTTTCAATGATAGGTGACGGACTTTCACACGTTGGTTTCGGTGCACTTGCGATCGCCTCCGCACTGAACTTAGCGCCGTTACAGGTATCGATCCCCGTAGTAATAGCGGCCGCGTTTATCCTGCTCAGAATAAGCTCTGACGGCAAAATAAAAGGCGATGCCGCAATAGCGCTCCTGTCAAGCAGTGCGCTCGCTATCGGTGCGATAGTTGTGTCCGGCACAAACAGCGCGACCGATATGAACAGCTATATGTTCGGCAGCATTATGGCGATAAGCAATGACGATCTTGCACTCAGCATAATCTGTTCTGTTATCGTCCTTGTAATGTTCGTGTTATTCTACAATAAGATTTTCGCCGTGACTTTTGACGAAAATTTCTCCAAGGCGACAGGCGTAAAGTCAGGTGTATACAACACGATAATAGCGCTCCTTACCGCCCTTACTATTGTGGTAGGAATGCGGATTATGGGTGCGCTCCTTATTTCAAGCCTTATAATCTTCCCTGCGCTCACCTCAATGCGTGTATTCAGAAGCTTCCGCGGTGTAACTATCTGCTCGGCGATCGTTTCGTGCGTCAGCTACATTATCGGTATAGCAATAACCTACTATGCCGACAACTTCCCCGCCGGTGCAAGTGTAGTTGTCGCAAATCTCGGAATGTTCCTTCTCTTCTCTCTACTCGGCTTCCTCCTCCGCAAAAAAGTTCAATAGTAATGAGCTGTTGTGATCCGCCGCAAATTCACCGTTCTGACGGATCTAAAATTTATTCTTATAAACGCTTATAAAAAAGCCGCCCGCACGGACGGCTTTTTTTACAACAAAGTGTGACATTTTCGTAAAAACATCGTCTTAATTTATGAAGAGAGAAAAAGGAGAGGTAATATGGATATATCCGACAAGAAAATCACCACCCTGCTTGAAAGCCGCAGTGAGCAGGCATTAAAGCTCCTGTCAGAAAAATACGGCGGACTGTGCTCATCGATTTCATATAACGTTCTCGGCAACAGAAGCGACAGCGAAGAAGTAACAAACGATACATATATGAAAGTATGGAACACGATACCTCCCGAAAAACCACGCAGTCTTTGTGCTTATGTGGCTAAAATCGTCCGCAACCTTTCCCTCGACAAGCTTCGTTATAACACTCGCTCCAAGCGCTGTGGCGAAACCGATGCACTGCTGTCAGAGCTTGAAGAATGTATTCCCGCAACGGACAACACCGAAAAATCGGCAGAAAACAATGAGCTTAAATCCGTCCTCAACGCATTTTTAGCTCAGCTTGACGAGCGTACACGCAAAATTTTCGTCCTGCGTTATTTTGCCTGCTACAGCATAGCCGATATCTCTCAAAGGCTTGCACTTACCGAAACCAACATCACATCTATTCTGAACCGCACACGGACTAAACTCAGAAAGTGCCTTTCGGAGAAAGAAGTATACATTCAGAAAGGAGAAAAATTATGAACGAGCATAAAGCATTCCCTCTTTTTACTGCATTCGGTGACATAAACGAGAAGTACGTTTCCGATGCACTTGACGAAACGCCGCGCCAAAAAAAGTGGTATCTGAGCTCTGCATTTCTCGGCGTTTCAGCCGCCTGCTTCTGTCTTATCACAGTAGCGACCGCCGCAATGATAGCGCTCGGAGGTTCAGAATATCTCAGCGCATTTTTCAGCGGAAACAGCAACACATCGTCACACAGCGATTATTCCACCTCAAACGGAATTAACGAAAAAACAATGTTCGCAAGAGATTTCATCAAGGTGCAACATGATAAATTTTCTGTCGGTCTTGGTGCGCCGGGTGATGTGAGCAACAGATACACGGTAGACGATCTTGCATCGGTAACTCAGCTTGATACATACAGCTTTGACGAAAACAGCAAAATCGAACTGTACAGTGAGGACGGAATAAAGCAGGTCGATAAAGCGTTCTTTACATGCAAGGATTATCCCGATGTTGATTATCTGTACGGTGAGAGCGTATGGTATGACATAAGGAATAAACTGTATAAGGTTGCTTACGGCGGAGAGCTTTCATTTCCGGATATCTGCATATGGGTAGACGACAAGGGCGTACTTGTTATGCATATACAGTCGTTCAGCACAGATGATAATTCCGTGGCACATATAGCGGGAATATATCCGTCGGAAACGCTGTATGCATTGGCGCTTGAACACCGTAAAAATCGGACGGATTCGCTTTATGTAACCGATGAACAGCTTGGAAAGATAAAGAGTGAGTTTGCGGAGTATATCAAAAATCACTCGTCGGTTTTCGGCGAAGGATATGAGGAAAGCTCTTTTGAAACGTATGAGATAAATGAAGATAAAGCATTCTATCCCACGATAAGATATACGGCGAAAACGAAAAAGCCCGCTACGACAGAAGAGCAGATACTTGATTATAACGAAATGTTCTGCAAGACCGTCACTATCGATTATAACGGCAGTGATACTTATATAACGGTTGAAGGAATAGCACCGTATGTCAAGAAAACAGGTACGGTAAATATCCTGCCGTATGATGACGCCAAGAAGAAAATGGCGGCGAACGACGGCGTTTACGCCATTCAGCCTGGTATGCACCAGGACGGCGAGGATGATGAATATTGTCCGACACACAATGAACTTCTGAAAACAGAGTACACGGCTGAAAATGATATGATACTTACTTACGCAAAGACAAAGGACGGCAGTATAATACCTGTTTATGCTGAGAAGAGAACATATAAGGCAGACGAAAACAGTATCACGAATGATTATATAGCGTTGATGCCGGCGGCAAAATAAATAATTGAATTTGGCACTGCCGCGGTGTAATAGCCGCGGTGGGTGTCTGATAAAATTAAATGAAAAACGCATGAAAATCGAGTATAATATAGATATTATATCATAAAACCGCACCGATAAACAACAGCCACCCATTCGGGCGGCTGTTGTTGTATCTATTTTTCAACATAATACCTATACGAATTTATCGTAACGACCTGCGGCTTTATTTCCGACAGTCTGTCATCTCTCTTCCCCACAAGCTGAAATCCGTTCTTCACAATAACCCTGTTGCTTGCAACATTGTCCTCCGCCGCCTCAATGACAAATGTATCAAATCCGTCCTCCGCAAGCTCTTTCATAACAGCACCCAGCGCCTCGGTCATGTATCCGTTGCCCCAATATCTGCGGCAGGAGCAATATCCTATCACGGGATTTCCGTGATGATAACCGACCACATCTATCATTCCTATAAGCTCACCGTCTGCCTTATTCTCAATGCCGTAACGGTAACAGCTATCACTATCATATTCCGCCAGCCACATATCAAGAATTGCCTTGGTTTCGTTTATATCCTTATGCGCATTCCATGTAACATATTTTGCGACCTCGCTGTCGCTCGCCCAATTTCCGAAAATACTCTCTGCGTCATCTTTTCGCAGTTTTCTGAGTAACAGCCTTTTTGTTTCAATCTCTCTCATATTATCCTCCTTTGCATTGTGTTTTCTCTTCTATCGCTATTGAATGGACTTTCGTGTGGGATTGGCTTGCCGCAGTTGTCTTTTAAACAATGTTGTATTTGATCTCCGATTAACAAAATCCCACAACCGCCTTAAAACGTTTGTGGGATTTGATTTTAATTCACTTATCAAGCAGGAACATTACTTTTTTAAGCTGAGATATCATCGCCGAATAATACAGCGGGAACATAGCCTCAACACAACCGAGGAAATAAAGGTTGCGGTTGTTTATCTCACCGAATTTCGGCATATATGTGTAAACATAACGCCTGAACCAGTCCGATGAATACGACGGCAACGGCGTTTTCTGCTTTCTGACTTTAAAATTGCCCTCATAGCTCTCATAGATAATATCTCCGAAATTATCCGCACCGTTCTTTAGCATAATCTCGTACACCTGCTTAAGCTGTTTATCCGACAGCGGAAAATCTTCCGTCTGACGTGCTATAAACGGCAAACGCACCGCAAGACTGTACATGATAAGATGCTGTACCCTGCCGAACTCAGCCGTTTCAAACATAGCATCATTTTCAGGTGTCTTTATCCTTATCCCGAGATTTTCAAGCCTTGACGTTTCTGTAACATCCATAAGCGCGATCCTGAAAACGTCCTTGATATTTATGTTGTAAAAATCGCTGTCAGACACAGTATAGATATACTGCATTACCATAGTCATTGACCTTGCCGTATTGGTAATAATCCCCGCTATTATCGGCAGGGACTCATTAGAAATGCTCATTTATCCTCCTCAGGATCGTTACTCGGAATATTTATAGTCTTGCTGTTACCCTTTAGTATCTCTTCAAAAGAATCGCTCGGCATAGGCTTTGCAAAGTAGAAGCCCTGTGCCATCTCACAGCCAAGACCGCCAAGCAGCTTTGCCTGTTCGTTGGTTTCGATACCCTCGCATATAGTATGCATACCAAGTGAGCCAGCCATTCTGATAACATAACCGAGTATATCGTTGGCTCTCTTGTTGCTGTTTGATTCCGCAAGGAACGCCCTGTCTATCTTCAGCACATCTGCAGGCAGATCCTTAAGCATATTGAGTGAGGAATAGCCCGATCCGAAATCGTCGATCGAAATATGGAAGCCATATTCTTTGAGCTGTTTGAATACTGTAGTCAGAACATCAAGCGATTCATAGGCAGCACTCTCCGTGATCTCGATCTCAATGCTTGAAGTTGAAACGCCATGAGTTATACAAATATCATTCAGCTTTTTAACAAACTGCGGATCTTTGAGATGAACCCTTGACATATTTACAGATATCAGCAGATCCTTGTAATACTTCTGCCAGTTCTTTATTTTCTGACAAACCTGATCCATTATGTAGAAGTCGAGCTTTACTATAAATCTGTTCTTTTCAAACAGCGGGATAAACTTGCCGGGAGAAATGACCGTTCCGTCCTTTATCCATCTTACAAGCGCTTCCGCACCGGCAAGATTTACCTTACCGTCAAGCGATACCTTTGGCTGATAGAATACGCAGAACTCATGCATATCAAGCGCCGACTGCATCTCATTTTCAATGCGTTTCTCCTCACGCATTTCCTCAAGCATACTTTCGCTATAGAATGCATATGCGCTGTCATCACCGTACTTCACAGTACGTTTTGCTATATCGGCAAGGTCGCCCATTCGTCTTATCGATACACTTTTATCCGTTATTCTGTAAATTCCGAAAGAAAGCACAGGAACAAACTCCGTTACTTCGTACTCAATAGCCTGCATCAACGAAGTTACTCTTCTTGATATGTCATCATCACCGTGATAAAACATGAATATGTAGAAATTATCCGAGTTTATTCTTGAGAACGTCTCACCGTCCTGCAAGTTGCGGTTTACCGTATCTGCTATCAGTTTGAGCACTCTGTTGCCCTCTTCGTGACCGTACATATCATTTATAGCCTTGAACTTATCGATATCAAAGCTTACAAGTGCATATCTGCGATATTCGTGTTGCAACAAGCCGCCTACATCGATAACGAATTTATCCCATGTACTGTACCCTGTCAATCTGTCAGTATAAGCGATACGGCTGACCTCTGCGTTGGCCTTTTTCAATCTGCGGAACGATACTCTGACTATAACAACATATGCAATGATCACCAACACAAGTATCAGCAGGAAAAGCCCATACATCAATATATTGACAAATGCATAATAATTCTGTTGAGTGGCAACGACATCTTCTCTGAAAATAAGCAGATAGTGCAGATCATCAAGCTCGGTAAAACCACTGTAATAAGCTATATAATTATCACCGTTGCAGCAGCTCTTGATTATTCCTCTACCGCCTACCTTGGCGAAGTTATCCTTAACAGTGCTTCTGTCAGCTTCATTTACACCGGCTAAAAAATCAGAGGAGAAGAACAGATCCCCCATCGGAACATTGTCACCGATCGCATTGCTTCCCGACATCACCACTTCGCCGTCCGAATTTAGCACATAACCGTTGCTGTCATATTCTTTACCCGAAAACGATAAATCCAGCTGTTTTGCATTTACATTCAAGTCGCATATTCCTGCGGCAACACCGACAATACGCTGATAATCGCCGTATATCGGCACTGCGATGACATTCACCATTTTCCCGTCCGGTTCGCTGAATATAGCCTTTGAAATGTTGATTTCACCGCTTATAGCCTTCTTGAAATATTCCCGGGTCGAAACATTCTTATCTATACGCTTACTTGTTATTACATCGCCGTTTTCATCTGCGATTATAAATACGTCTATTGTTTCGCTGCTGTTTTCAAGTTCGCTGATCTTTCGTATGATCGTATTCCTGTCAAACGCTTGGTAGTCGCTTAGGCACGCCGCAAAGTTTTTAACGATGCATATATCGTTATTTATGTTGTTTTCAACAATTTCGAATTTCTGCGTTACAGTCCTGTCGATATATTTATCGACCTCACTGCTAAGTGCATTCGTAGTGTTGATCATAAAAAACGAGGCAAATATAATAAAGATCACTGTCATTATAACGGATACAGCCAACAGCACTTCTGTTTTATGTTTGATTTTCTGCACAGTGATCCCCCCCAGTCGACCTCTTGACATGTTCGTTAAATTTACTGTTTCATAAACAAGCACTTATTTAAATAAGAGTATAGCACATTTCGTTAGAAAAATCAACAGGCGTACACAATTTATATTATCATTGTATGAAAATCGCTTTGAATTTTGTGCAATTTGCACCTGCAAAATGTATCCTGTTACAAACGCCGCCCTACAATACCGCCGGGATATTATTTTACACTGTCGATAAACCTTCCGAAAGCCTCTCTGCCCTTTTCGTCACGCTTGTAAACGCCTGCATCAAGCAGCACCTGCTCAAAAACAGCGCCTATCTCATATTTTATGATGTTCTCCGCATCAGCGGCTTTGGCATCGGGATATTTCTTATACAGTCCGTTCATCCACTCGGCGTGACCCGACAGCTTTTCATCGCCCGTAAGGTCGGTCTTGTTTACAAGCGCATCACAAAGTGTCGTTATCTCGCTTGCAAGCCTTGCGGGGAGCACCGCAAGCCCCATTACCTCGATAAGACCGATATTTTCCTTCTTGATGTGATGCAGTGACGGATTTGGGTGGAATATACCGAGCGGTCTTTCCTCACTCGTGATATTGTTTCTGAGCACAAGGTCGCATTCATATACATCTCCGTGCCGCCTTGCGATAGGAGTGATCGTGTTATGCAAAGCTCCGTCCGTGAACGCGTAAATTCCGACGCTTTCATCGCTGTACGCTCTCCACGCAACGAGAATTTTATCACACGCCTTTTCAAGCTCTGCCCTGTTCTTACCGCTGAGCCTGATTACCGACATCGGCCACTTGACGATTCCCGCCTTAACGCTGTCAAAACCGCTCATCTTAAATTCGTATTCGACCGGTGCACTTTCCATAGCGAATGTATAGTGTCCGCCCTGGAAATGCTCATGCAAGAGGATAGACCCTCCGACTATCGGCAGATCCGCATTCGATCCGACAAAGTAATGCGGGAGCATATCGATTATATCAAACAGCTTGCCGAACACCTCCGCGTCTATCTTCATCGGGATATGCTCGCTGTTGAACACTATGCAATGCTCGTTGTAATAGCCGTATGGCGAATACTGAAATCCCCACTTTCCGCCGTTGATAGTCATGGGTATCGGGCGCAGATTTTGCCTTGCGGGGTGAGTAAGCGTACCCGCAAATCCCGTATTCTCCATACAAAGCTGACACGCGGGATAAGAAACCTTTGCGGCATTTCTCGCGGCGGCGATATCCCTCGGATCTTTCTCGGGCTTTGAGCGGTTTATCGTAATATCAAGCTGTCCGTACTCGCTGTCGTACTTCCAGCGTATATCCTTCGCTATCCTGCCCTTGCGGACGTAATTTGTATCCTCGCTGTATGTAAAATACCAGTCGGTAGCCGCTTTCGGACTTTCGCCGTATTTTTCGCGGAATTTAGCTATAACCTCGTGCGGCATCGCCGTGAATACACCCATAATGCGTGTATCAAACAGATCCCTCCACGCATTCGATGCGGGTATTATCTCTTTTTCAACCGCATAGTCCACAATTTCGTCCAGTATCTCGTCAACCGACCCGTACTCCTTCACGGGCGGTTTTTCCCATTTTTCCAGCTTCAGCATATCCATCAGATAATTTCTGACGCATATCTCATCGTCTTCAGTAATGAGCGACTTCACCACAGCATAATCAATAAGTGCCTGAACTGCCGTTTCTATCGCAGCTTTCTTCATAGTATTCTCTCCGTTCTCCACATTCTGAAATTCAGAATTTATTGCAATTATAGTATACCACGTTCCCCGCCGGATTTCAACATAAATCATACGGAGCGATTTCCCCGCCCCTCCCGCCGCCCCGATTATCTCCATTTCCACAAACACCACCAACCCCGCACTATCCCATACAACGCAAAACCGGGCAACGATTTTCACATCGCCGCCCGGTCGTAATTATTGATTTTTGCTTTTAATCAGAGCGTTACTTCACCGCAGTCTTTCCGCTTACACTTCCGTAACCGCAAAAGCACCGTACACTGCCCAATTCCCGTAGGGTGAGGGTCTGTGTGTGCTTGTATTGTTTTGCGTCCTTGCAAAACTCTGTGCACACACGCTTAATGCATCCTTGCATTGCTTGCCCCTCCCGCCGCCACGATTATCTCCATTTCCACAAACACCGCCAACCCCTCACTATCCCATACAACGCAAAACCGGGCAACGATTTTCCCATCGTTGCCCGGTCGTAATTATTGATTTTTGCTTTTAATCAGAGCGTTATTTTGCCGCAGTCTTTCCACTCACACTTCCGTAATTACCATAAAGCGCCGTCTTGCCACTCATATAATAAGTCTTTACTCTGAACCTGACCGAAGGTGCGCCGCCAACATCTCCATTCCTGCCATCACTGCCAAAGCACCGTACACTGCCCAATTTCCCGTAGGGTGAGGGTCTGTGTGTGCTTGTATTGTTTTGCGTCCTTGCAAAACTCTGTGCACACACGCTTAATGCATCCTTGCATTGCTTGCCCCTCCCGCCGCCACGATTATCTCCACCTCCACAAACACCGCCAATCCCGCACTATCCCCACGCACACAAAACCGGGCAACGATTTTCCCATCGCCGCCCGGTCTTATTATTAACTTTTGCTTTTAATCGGAGCGTTATTTTGCCGCAGTCTTTCCACTGACACTACCGTAATTACCATAAAGTGCTGTCTTTCCGCTCATATGATACGCGCGAACCCTGAACTTGTACGTTGTGTTCTTTGCAAGTCCTGCCTTTCTGAATGTAGTCGTGTTGCCGTTTGTTATCTTAGCAACGCGTACCCACTTTCCGCCCTTGTACATCTCCACGATATAACCCTGAGCGGAAGTGTTTTTCGTCCAGTTCACCCTGAGCGCGTCCTTAGCCTTACCCGCTATCTTAACACCCTTGACAACAGACGGATTTGTCCTAGACGTAACTGTAGCGCTGTAGTTACCGTAAAGCGCGGTCTTACCGCACATCTTATAAGCTCTGACTCTGAACTTATATACAGTCGAAGCCTTAAGACCTGCTTTTCTGAATGTTGTGGTGTTGTTGCTTGTAATCTTTGCAACTCTTAACCACTTGTTGCCCTGATACATTTCAACAATGTAACCGTCAGCGCTTGTATTCTTACTCCAGTTGATACGGAGAGCGTCCGCCGCTCTACCGCCGAGCTTAGCACCCTTTATAACAGACGGATTTGTCCTAGCCGCAACAGTTGCACTGTATGCGCCGTAAACCGCAGTCTTACCGCTCATCTTATACGCTCTTACTCTGAACTTATAAGCTATTCCCGCCTTAAGTCCTGCTTTTCTGAAAGTGGTCGTGCTGTTGTTAGTAATTTTTGCAACTCTTACCCACTTATTACCCTGATACATTTCAACAATGTAACCGTCAGCATTTGCATTCTTTGTCCAGTTAATTCTGAGTGCGTCAGCCGCTCTGCCACCAAGTTTTACGCCGCTGACCTTGGCAAGCGTAGGTTCATCAGCAAGCAGTTCATAATCATAGTTCCATTTCTTTGCGTACTGCTCACCGGTAGTTCCGCTATAACAGTAAATTTTAAAGTTATCAACTCTTTCTCCGAAAGGTCCTATATACGCAAAAGCTCTGCCGTCGATACTGTTTACACTTTTAGGTATAGTTATACTATTAAGCGACCTGCACTCATAAAACGCTTCACAACCTATTTTGGTTACACTATCAGGTATAGTTACGCGTGTAAGCTGAGTGCAATATGAAAAAGCACCCTCCCCTATTTCAGTAACCTTTTTACCGTTCATAACTGATGGAATAGTATATTCAGAAGTACTTGAAGCAAATTTAGCTATTCTTATCGTACCGTCTTCAAGTTCTTCTGTTACAACACACGTTTCATCGGAAAATCCGTTCATTGTAGCATAATGATGACCGTATGTGTTTTTAGTGTAACTAATTTTAAAGCCTTCAATTTTGTGATGATACTCATCATATCCAAATGCATAATCTCCGATGTATGTAGTGCCTGCGGGGATAACAACATCTTTAAGTGAAGTACAGTCTTCAAAAGCACCTGTGCCTATACTCGTCACACTATTCGGTATCGTTATACTTGCAAGACTAGCGCAACCCCAGAAAGCATGCCTGCCTATTTCTGTCACGCCATTTGGTATCGTCATACTTGTAAGACTTGTGCAAACTCTGAAAGCTTCATCGCCTATTCCTGTCACACTGTTCGGTATCGTTACACTTTCTAATTTATCACAACCCCAAAAAGCATTATCGTCAATCGCTGTGACTGACTTCCCCCCTATTTTCGCAGGAATAACATATTTCTTATCATTTCCGGCATATTGGTCTATTTTAAGTGTACCGTCACTGAGCTCTTCGGTGATAAGGCAAGTTTCATCTGTAAAGCCATTTTCAACAGCGTATCTATGACCCGCCGTATTCTTGGTGTATGTGATCTTGAAATTATCATTTTTAATATATCCGTTGTTTTCGTCCCAGTAATAGCCGAATGCTTCATCGCCTATTCCTGTCACACTGCTCGGTATTGTTACACCTGTAAGGCTTGCACAACCTCTGAAAGCCCACCTGCCTATACTCGTCAAACTGCCGGGTATTGTTAAGTCGGTAAGGCTTTTGCAACCTTCAAAACCGCTCTCCTCTATTTTCGTCACACCATCAAGAATATTTATACTTGTAAGGCTTGTGCAATATGAGAAAGCTTCTTTACATATATTCGTCACGCTGTTCGGTATCGTTATACTTTTCAAACTTATACAACGGTAGAAAGCGTGCCTGCCTATACTTGTCACACTGCTAGGTAACGTTACACCTATAAGGCTTGTGCAATCTTCAAAAGCACCATAGCCTATTTGTGTCACACTGTTCGGTATAGTCACACTTGTAAGTGAAGTATTACCCTCAAACGCACTACTATCTATACTCGTCGCACCATCAATTATTTTATAACTCTTATCTTTTTTTCCTGTAGGATAGCATATTATAGTAGTTTTATCCTTATCGTATAAAACGCCGTTTAGAGAAGCATAACTTGAATTATCTGTTGCAACTTCAATTTCTGTAAGGCTCGTACAACCGGAAAATACGCCACTGCCAATATGTGTCACGCTACTCGGTATTGTTATATCGGTAAGATTGGTGCATCTTTCAAAAGCTCTTCCGTATATATCTGTCACACTATCCGGTATCGTTATGTTTGTAAGGCTTGTGCAACCTCTGAAGGCATAACTGCCTATACTCGTCACGCTCTTCCCGTTAATTTCCGCAGGAATTTCAATATTTTTCGCATCACCGGTATACTTTGTAATCTTCGCAATGCCGTCATAATTCACGTGATACTCAAAATCCCCATAAGTCTCCGCACCCGCCGCAATAGCGCACACCACCGCCATAACCGCGAAAGCCGCCAGTGCCAACAGCCACTTTTTCAGTTTCATAAATACATACCTCTTTCCTTTTAAAATACAAAAAGGCACAGTCCACCTATCGCAGACTATGCCTTAATTACCATATTGAATTTTACGCAGAAATATTGTGCACAACTTACAGAGGCGCTTTTAAAGAGCCCCCCCCATTTACATAAATTGGTATTCACTGCCTTACACATATCTCTCACCATTTATTTCATCAGCCTTAACTTTATACTTTCAATAATACAAGTATATCACCCTTACTGATTTTTGTCAAGAACAGTTTGACATTATTCTATATCCGAAAAATTTCATCAGTCGCCGCAATTAAATTACTTAAATATTGCCACTTAATTCAGATTAAATTTTATGCTCGTTTACTTAACAACATCACGCGCACTCAGTCTTTTTGTGACACTATAGTTTTACATTTATCTCCTTTTATGTGCAGCAAAGTGTACCACTGTACATACCGGTGGTACACATACTGTATTTCTGTTTTTGCTTCGATTTTTGCCCACCGTAAACCACTGTCAGTTTACAAAAATAGTAGCGATATTAAGATACGTTGCAAACGCCACCCACAGAAAATACGGTATATTTATATTCCCTGCGATATGCTTGACTTTGCCGAAACCGAGTATCATAATTCCGATCAGAATGAGCAGCAGAGCTATATCCGCCGCCGCGAGCCACAACAGCTCAAACCGCACAAATATTATGCTCCACAAGAAATTCACTATCAACTGAGCCCAGTAAACCGTCAGTAGTTTACGCTTCACACTCACCGCTGCGTCACTGTAATGAATAATGTGCGCCGATATCCCCATCACCGCATACAGTATTATCCACACTACCGGGAACACCCACGCAGGCGGCAGTAACGGCGGCTGATTGTATTTCTCAAAAAACTCCGTGAAGCTCCCCGCGATCAGCCCCGAAGACATTCCGATAACCTCCGCCGACAGTATATACAGTATAAGATCAAGCCATTTGTTGTGGCGTTTCACACTATCACCCTTTCGCTTTATAGAGCCGTTTCCCGGCATATCAAATAATATTGTGTGCTCACATTGTCCGTATATTCCCACTTGCATTTTACCTCGTAACAGTGTAAAATATACATTGAAGCATCACGAAAGGACGATAAAAATGTTTGACGGATTTACAAAAAATGCCGTAGACTTCCTGTGGGGGATACGGCTCAACAATAATAAACCATGGTATGAACACCACAAGGAAGATTACAGGCAGTACCTTGCAGCGCCCATGAAAGCGCTCTGTGAAGAGCTTTTCTGCGATTTTTACGGTGAAATAGGCTATGACACGGTAAGCTCCGTGTCAAGGATCGTAAAGGACGCGCGCTTCCCCCACGCCTACCCTTACCGTGACAATTATTGGTTTACGTTCAAGGAAACGCGGCAGGACTGGTGGATAGCACCGGCTTTCTACTTTGAGCTTTCATGCGAGGGCTGGGGCTACGGAATGGGTATGTGGAGCGCCTCCGCAGGCGCTATGCAAAAGCTCAGGAACGCCATAGATTCCGCCCCCGACAAGTTCTCAAAGCTAGTCAGAGCCTACAACAAGCAGAACATCTTTACGCTTGAGGGCGACCTCTACAAGCGCAAAAAGGGCGAGGTTTCTCCCCTGCTTGACGGCTGGTACAACTGCAAGTCCATCAGCTGTTCGGCAAGCTTTACATACGAGGACGAAACCGTCTTCACCCCTGATTTAAAGCCGCTTATCCTTGATGGCTTCCGCTCTCTTTACCCCATCTGCCGCTTTATCCACACCGCCGTCAATGCCGATTGACAGCAGTTCAGCCCGAGCACCCTGAATGCCCGGGCTGTTATTATATCTCCATTCCGATTTTCCGTGCTATCCTCATCATAGCCTCGATGTGCATTATAAGATGCCTCGTAAACGGCATTCTGATTATCCCCGCAACGTCCTTGCCGCACCAATAGTCGATAAGCCATGCCGCGCTTTCGTCCTCGCTGACACACTTTGAAGCGATAACGCGCCGCCTGTCCTCATCGTCAAATCTGCGCTTGGTATCCTCAAAGCTCAGATCCCGTAAAAGCTCGTCTGTGCTTGCCCTGACATCGCCCGCATACCGCAGTAATCCTGGAATATTCAGCCCTTTCGAGAATGTAACTATCTCGTCCCCCACAAGCTCATTTCCGGTAGTGATTATGGGCGAGCCGATCTCCTCCAAGTGATTATCCCTGAACAAGACCTGCGCATCATCTGCCGTCAGCGTATGCGCCGTGATATCCTCAATCCGCGCCATATGCCATATCGAATATGCGATTGTCTTGCAGTGATATAACTTGGCGTTCGGGCACGGCATAAGGCTGTATTGCTCGTCACAAAGCCTTCCGCACAGCTCCTTTACCGCATTTGATAGCGTGCTTCTGAGCTTCAGACACGCCTCAATTCCGTCCGCAAATGTATCCCTTTTGCACAGAAACAGTTGCATTTCCTTGTTGATCTCCGACCATTCTTTATTCATATTTTCCCCTGCAAAATTGCCCCCGAAGCGCTTCGGGGGCATAATAATTACTTGTGCATTATTTCAAGATTTTTGCTGATAAGCTCGCATCTCTGCTTTACGCAGTCAACCGAACGGAGCGGATCTGTAGGAGTGTTGAATGTGTAATCCATCAGCTTGTCGATCGTAGTAGCCGCAACGTGCAGTCTTGTATCGGAAGATGCATAATAGATGTAAACATCATCGTTTTCGGTGACAACAGCGCCGTTTGTGAAGCATACGTTCGATACGTCGCCCACACGCTCGCCCTTATGAGGAGCTATGAACAGACCCGAGGGGGAAGCTATAAGCTTTGATGGATCGTTAAGGTCGGTAGCGAATACATAGATTACATATCTCAGTCCTGCCGCAGTGTTACGAACACCGTGCGCAATGTGTATCCAACCCTTGGGAGTCTTTATCGGAACAGCGCCTGCGCCGTTCTTGACCTCTGTAATCGTGTGGTACTGTCTGGGCGAGATTACAACCTCTTCGGTGCAAATAACGGGATCATTGATATCCTCGCACAGACCGAAGCATACACCGCCACCCGAGCCTGTCTGAATGAAATCGTCCTGAGGACGTGTATAGAAAGCATATTTGCCGTCAACAAATTCGGGATGAAGAACAACATTTCTCTGCTGAGGTGACTTTGACTTCAGGTTGGGTAAGCGCTCCCATGTCTTTAAGTCCTTGGTACGAACAATACCCGCCTGAGCTACAGCGGCAGAAAGGTCATTGCTGTCCTTGTCCTTGCTCTCGGAGCAGAACACACCGTAGATCCAACCGTCCTCATGCTGAGTAAGGCGCATATCGTATACGTTTGTTTCTTCCTTTTCCGTATCGGGAAGCTGAACGGGATAGTCGTGGAAACGGAAGCCCTCGGTAGGCTTGTCACTCTCTGCAACGGCGAAGAATGACTTTCTGTCATTGCCCTCAACTCTCGCTACAAGATAATACTTGCCGTTAAGATAAATCGCACCCGAGTTCAGCACAGCGTTTATGCCAAGACGCTCCATAAAATAGGGGTTTGTCTTGGGGTTCATATCGTACTTCCAGAAGTAAGGAGCATGATCAGCTGTCAGAACAGGGTTCACATATCTGTCATATATGCCGTTATAGCAATCGGCAACGGCGTTCTTTCTGTTGATAAGACGCTCGTAATCGTCTATCACTCTCTTCTTGTTATCTTCAAATAAGCTCATTTATTAACTATTTTTCCTTTCGGTTTATTTGGGTTAGCTATCGGGAATAGCCACATTTTAGATTATACAACAGTTAAGCGCAAAATGCAATACCTTTTCTTAAATTTACTTAAGGAAATTTCGATTTTAAGTAAATTACGCTTTTTCGGCTTTTTCAGACGCTTCAGACACTGCCGCATAGGTATAATCTGAAATATTCGTCCTGAATATCGTGACATAGATCCCTGCTCCGCACACACAGCAGAACAGAATGTTTACAAACATCGCGATTTCTGCCGCAGTATCGCTGTAGGTCAGCGCCGAGCTCAACTGCATCACCGCAATCAAAAGGTTGATAACTTCGGCAAGTATAAACGAAACAGCAGCAGCCGGTCTTGCACCTTTCTTCTTTACGGCACAGACATTGGTGGCTATCGCCATACCGATATTTATACATAGGATAATAAATATTATCATCGTTGTGATAAACATTATCGCCGACTCGGGCAGAGCAAAATCATCGACCTTTTTGGGGTCGGTTATAAAGAATATAGAGCGCAGAAGATTCCTCAGATACAGCGGATACAAAGCCGCAGTGATAACCGCGTTTGCGTACAGTGCAACAACGCTTGCTATCATAAACAGCTTGCCTTTATGCAGTTCTTTCTGCTGACGCTCGAAAAACTCCTGCTGCAGCTTTTCCTTTTCTTCGTTTGTGAGCGTTCCGTCCGAAATGATCGTATCCTGATTTTTCATTTTACCCTCCGATGTTATGCGTTAATTCTATGTACTTACTTTGTGAGTGCTTCAGTTTCTTTCTCATCTTCGTTTTCAGTCTTTACAGCGGCTTCGCCCTTCAGAAGGTCGCGTATCTCGGTGAGCAGTTCGATCTGCGGATCGGGAGCAGGCTCTTCTTCCGGCTCTTCCTCTTTCTTTCTTTTAAATGCGCCGAGCACCTTTATCAGAATGAAGACCGACAGTGCAATAAGCAGGAAACTGATAACGGAGTTGATAAACGCGCCGTATCCTATAGCGACCTCGGGTTCAACTATCTCCGTACCCTCTTTCACTGCCGCCTTAAGCACTATCTTAAGATCCGAGAAATCAATCTGACCTGTGATCATACCGAGCGCAGGCATGAGAATGTTGTTAACAAGCGAGGTAACGATCGCTGTGAAAGCCGCACCGACTATCATACCTACTGCCATATCCATTACGTTGCCCTTGGATATGAAGTCCTTGAACTCGCTTACGAACTTGATCTTTCCGACCTTTTCAACGCCATGGCCTACAGCTTTTAACGCCTTTACGTCACGCAGATCCTTGTGTTCTTTCTTCTCGTTTGCCATTTTAATTCTTCTCCTCTCGATTTTTACTTATTATTCGGCTTTATCGCCGTTCGAGTTGTCTGTGTAGACCTTGATAAGTTCAAAATCAATCTGTCCTAAGTTGACATTTGCGTTGATGCACTTTACACGAACCTTGTCACCTATCGTGTACATTGTGCCTGTAACGCCGTCATAAAGTGCAATACCGTTTCTTACTTCAAAATAATTTTCCGACAATGAACGCACATCGATCTTACCCTCAACGGTATTCGGAAGCTCAACAAAAAGTCCGCTGCCGATAACGCCCGAAATGATGCCGTCAAATTCCTCTCCTATGTGCTTTTTCATATATTCAGCCGCATAGAAATCCTCACAGCTTCTTTCTGCCGCTACTGCGGAAAGCTCTGTCTTTGTTGCCTGAGCAGCCGCCTTGACCGAGAACTCACCGTATTTCTTCTTAAGCTTTTCCGCGCCCTTTCTTGAAACATAGTCGCTCAGGATACGGTGGATAGAAAGGTCGGCGTAACGTCTTATCGGGGAAGTAAAGTGTGCGTATTCCTTCATTACAAGTCCGAAGTGACCAATAGGCTGTTCCGAATACTTAGCCTTAGCCATAGTACGCAGTACAATGCGGTTGATAATTACGTTTCTGGGGTCGTCCGCAGTTTCTTCAAGCAGCTTTGCAAAGTTTTTAGCTTCAGCCTTTTCGTTTATTCCAAGCGGATTTATGCCGAGCGCCTCAAGAGTTGTTTTCAGTGATTCTATCTTTTCGGCAGGGGGATTTTCATGCACACGGTACACAAAGGGGATCTCCTTTTTCATACCGACCTTAGCGGCGGAATTGTTCGCCATAAGCATAAATTCCTCAATAATACCCTCGGACACACCCTGAACCCTTGGCTTGATATCGATACAAATACCGTTCTCGTCACATATCACCTTGCTCTCACTGGACTGTATCTCGGGTGCACCTCTGTCCTTGCGTTTCTTTATCAGTATCTGCGCAAGCTCGTTCATAAGCGGTATGCAGTCTATAACTTCCTTATACTTCTTCTTTGTCAAAGCTGTTGCCGTGCCGTCAAGGATAGAATTTACCTCGCTGTACACGCCCTGTACGCGCGAACGGATAACAGTCTTTGCAAACTTATATTTCTTTACAGTGCCCTTGTCCGATATCTCCATAAGGCATGAAAAAGCAAGCCTGTCCACTCCGGGATTGAGTGAGCATATGCCGTTGCTGAGCTCCTTCGGGAGCATCGGTATGACTTTGTCGGCAATATATACACTTGTGCCTCTTTCAAATGCGTCGTTATCAAGCGGCGAGCCCTCTGTTACATAGTGGCTTACATCGGCGATATGAACGCCGAGCTTATATCCGCCGTCAATGCGTTCAACGCTTATCGCATCGTCTATATCCTTGGTATCCGCGCCATCTATAGTGAATATTGGCAGGTCACGCAGGTCAAGTCTTTTAGCCGCTTGCTTCTCGTCAATAACGGCATTGACATACTGCTTTGCCTGATCTCGCGCCTCTTCCGAAAAATCAACGGGTATATTGTTCTGAATAAGATATGCTTCTGTAGCGGATTTAGCATATTCGCTTGAGCCGAGCACCTTTACTATATCAACAATATGCTCCGAGTGGTGTTCTCCGCGCTTTCTTATAGAGAACAGCACCTTGTCGCCCTCTTTTATCTGTTCCTTGACTTTAAGGATAGTAAGAGGGGGACAGCCGAGAGTATCAGGCAGAACTTTTAACATCATACCCTCTTTCACGATAACTCCGCCGAACAGTTCTTCTGATACATCAAGCACTGCCAGTACCTCGGCAGTCGCGCTTCTCTGCTCGGTTTTTGCCGCCACCTCACGGGCTATGACTGTATCACCGGGAACCGCCCCTTTGAGCTTTCCTCCGCTTACAAAGCAGTCCTCACCTGTTGTAAGGTTTGTGACAAATCCGAAAGTACGTGACAGCGTAGCCACCTTTCCTGTGAATACGGTGCGCATATCGCTTATATAGAACAGATCGCTCTTCGCCTTGAAAATCATTCTCTGACGTATCATTATTTTTGCTGTGTTTTTCAGCTTGTCGAGATATTTTTTCGGCAGATCGTTCTTGTTTGCTATCTGCTTTAATGACATTCCCCCACCGTTTTCAAACAATGTGGCGATAATAAGTGTTTCTAAATTCAAAATGTTTTCCTTTCTCTGTGCGGTTGTTCCTTCGCCGCTGTTCATAATCTTCTTTTTCTTCCAATCTATTTTATTATAATACATTTTATCGCTTTTTTCAATAGTTTGTTGCGGTAATTGAGGTTTATCGACTTCAGCCGTAAATTTCCAAAGTAAGTTCCAAGTGACACCTTCACCGTAGAAGGAATCAATGCCTACGTTTACGTTTCAAAGCAAACTGATTTCTCTGCCGTATAACAAAATAAAGTATATCGAAGCATACGGGCATGAGGTCGTTATACATACAACCGATACCGATATCAGAACAACCAAATCGTTATCGGAAACAGAAAACGGTTTGTCGGCTCATGGATTTATCCGCGTACATAAATCGTACATTGTAAATACACACTCCATTTTTCGGTAGAACGCAATAATATTATCCTTACCGATAACAGCTCACTCGCTGTCAGCAGAGCAAAAACCGAAGAAATCAAGCAAGCTAAGGGCGAACTGCTTATTACCATTATGTCCTCGCTTGCGCAGGAGGAAAACCGGAGCATTTCCGAAAACATCACATGGGGTCAGCTTAAGAGTTTTGCTGACGGTAAGACACATTTGGCATATAAGCATTTTCACGGTTATGAAAAGGGTGAAGGGAGCGTCCGGCAGTAGCGGAGGAAGAAGCCGCCGTTGTTCGGTTGATTTACAAATTAAAACCAAGGCAGGAATTTGCAGATATCTTGAGGGTTTGAGTATCCCGTCACCTAGCGGTAAGGCAAAGTGGAGCAAAACCACAGTTACCGGTATTCTGACAAACGAAAAATACAAGGGCGACGCATTGCTCCAAAAGTCATTTACGGTAGATTTCCCGGAGAAAATGACAAAACCCAATGAGGGCGAAGTTCCGCAGTATTATGCCGAGGGTAGTCACCTTGCCATTATTGAACCGGATGAATGGGAACTTGTTCAAGCTGAATTTAACAGACGAAAAGCCCCGGGTAACCATGGCAATGAATCCTCGGACTCGATAAGCCTGCTTGTGAGCACAGGAGTAACAGCGGCAGGGCTGATTTTTGCGGCTCTGTTCAGGGCAAACCGAAGATAATATGTATTTCCGCTCACTTTTTGGTGTGCGGAAATATTTTTCCGTTAAAGAAAATGCACGGGAGTTCTTTTTGCGATATCGGCACGCGTTGCAATTCACATATCTTGACAAATCGACAGAAATAGTGATATACTTCCTATAAAAGTAAAGTTGGGAGGCAGAGTATGAAATTAAGAATAGCCGTTGCGGATGATTCCGAGAGCGATATGAAGCGGCTGATATCCGCCATAGAAAACGCCGCTGAGGGCGTGTGCGGGATAGAGTGCGTCTGCTTTGCGAACGGCGACAGCCTGCTTGCCGCTGATGTAAGCTGCGACGCATTTTTTCTTGATATCTGCATGGACGGCACGGACGGCATAGCCACCGCTGAAAAGCTGAGAAGCACTCACAGCAACATACCGATAGTGTTCGTAACGTCATCGGAGGAGTATGTGTGGGATTCATTCGCGGTGCATCCGTTTGATTATCTGTTGAAATCCTACGACGGTGAGAGGATACGCAGGCTTTTCAGCGATCTTGTGAAAAAGGCGGGCGGGCGTGAGCCGGAGCTTAAAATAATGGTATCGCGGCAGGGATTCAGAGTGCCGTTTTCGAAAATATCCTACGTCACCGCGCAGAACCACACGGTAAATATCGCGGTGGAAAACACGGTGTACCGCAGTGCCGCGACGTTTTCGGGCATAAAGGACGAGTTGTGCGCAGACCCGCGGTTTCTTTTGTGTAATAGGGGAGTTATCGTAAACATGGACAGGGTGCTTCGCTTCGACAGCGACGCTATAGAAATGTCCGACGGCGCGGTGTTCCCCGTAAGGCAGCGCGACCGCACGAAGCTTTTCGGAGAGTTTACGCAGTATCAGTTCAGAACCATACGAAACGAGGTCTGATATGCGGATCGAGATTTTTATTCGGTATTTTTTGGATTTCGCGTCGCTGTATCCCGCCGCTGCGATGTGCTTCGCGCCGATAATTCGTATGCTTGAAAAGCCGTTTACTGCGGCAGTTTCGGCGTTTGCGGCGATAAGTGCGGTGTCCGCCGCTTCGGCGCTGATATGCACGGTATTTTCACTTGACAGCAACCTTTTGCTTATTCCGGCCGCGGTGCTGTTTTTTGTGCTGTATTATTTGCGGCTGAAGGACAGGATATCACTCGGAAAGACGGCGTTCGTATTTTTCACCGCGTCGCTGCTTATGTCGGTGTGCGTAATGTTGTCGGTGATACTGAACGCTGCCGCCGAGGTGGACGATCCCGAAACGGTGTGCCTTGCATCTACCTCGCTTATATGCCTTGTATGCGGGGCGGCGGTGTGCGCGGTGTACTGCGCGGTCGCGGTGAGATGGGTAAGGTGGCTTATTGAGAAATTCTGCTACGAGCATATATGGCGTGTGGTGTGGGTGATACCCATGGGGTTCACGCTACTGTATATCATGATAGTTCCCAGCGACCCCGCGACGATACTTGTAAACCGCGTGTTCAGAATATCTGTGGTGCTTGCGGGGATATCGTTCGGCGCTTTTTTCTTTTCGATATTCCTGTTTTACCGCATTGCGCGGGAGTTTGTGCGGAATATTAGCCTTGAGCGCGAAAACCGCCTGCTTGCGATCGAATCGCGAAGATACGAGCAACTTCGGGGCTATATGGAGCGAAGCAGGCAGCAGCGGCATGATTTCCGTCAGCACATCAGGGTGATATCGGGGCTTGCAGGTTCGGACAGGACGGAGGATCTGCGGCAGTACATAAGCAGGTACGAAAAGGAACTCGGCGACGAGCGCACCATGTTCTGTGCAAATGCTGCGGTGGACGCCATCGCGGGGTATTACGACCTTTCCGCGAGGGAGAGCGGGGCGAAGATAGCGTGGCGGCTTATGCTTCCGCAGGAGCTGCCCGACGTGCAGTCGGATCTGTGCATGACCCTCGGAAACCTTGTAGAAAACGCCGTCACTGCGGTATGCAAGCTCCCGCCGGTGCAGCGCACGGTGACGGTGATATGCAGACAAATAAGTCCCGCAATGATAGGCATTGTGGTGGAAAATCCGTACAACGGCGAGATAAACCGCCGCAGCGGCGGCATATTTTCCGACAAGATAAAGGACACAGGCATAGGGCTGGCTTCTGTGAGAAGCGTTGCGAACAAATACCACGGGCAGATGACGGTCGAAACAGAGAACAATATTTTCAGGGTGAGCATTCTGCTGAATATCTGATTTTTCCCCCCGCATTGAAAGGTGCGGGGGGATTTTCGCGCAGTTTCGGTGCGCATTCACGCAGAAAGCATTGTAAACGCAGGCAGAAAATGCTATAATTACGCAAACGAAATTTACGGAGGATATTTTATGAACAAATCAACTATCGCGCTTACAGCGACCGCTGCGGTTCTTGCCGCAGGACTTTGCTGCACAACGGGACTGCTCATCAAAAACGGAACGGACGCTCGGAATATTTCCGAGGCGGAATCTTCAAGCATCTCCGAGGCGGAATCTTCAAACATCTCCGAGTCGGAATCTTCAAACATCTCCGAGTCGGAAATCACAAAAATCACCGAATCCGAAGTTAAACCCGATGGAACCGAATCCACTCAACCCGCCAAAACAGGCGCTGATGGCAGCACGGCGCTCACGCCGAAGCCGCTTACCGCCAAGGCTGTGGACGAAAACCCATACATGGCGAGCGGTGACGCGAACATCCACCACGACTGTTACAACACCGATTCGAGCGACGATGTATTTCCGATAGGAATTTATCCCGAGGTGAACGTTTCGTATGAAAAGCAGAACGCCAACGCTTCGCCGGCAGTATTTTTTGATACATACGGGCATTCTGTGGTGCCGCTTCTCGGCGGCATAGCCATCCGCGACATCAACGCCGAAACCTCGCAGACGCTCGGCTATTTCTCACCGAAGCAGCATGACGGCGGCGGGTATGTGATACAGAGTTCCTATTCCTTTGTGGATGAAAGCAACAGGATAGTCTGCCCGACCAGCAACAACCATGTTCTCATGCTACGCACAACGGATGATGACGGAAACGTTCTGCCCGAGTTTGTGAAGGTGCTTGACATTGACATAAAGGCTGTTGCAGAGAAGGCGCTCGGAAAAACTCTCGACCAGAACCTGCTGTCGGTCGTGTTCGACTATGACGGAAATCTGTGGTTTGCGACGGGCGGATTCAGAATTTATCCCGACAGGAAGCAGACGGGCGCGGTTGGATACATTTCACGTGCGGCGATAGACGAGATACTCGCGGGCGGCAACACGGACCTTTCCAAGGCGGTTTTCTTTTATGAGCTTGTAGCGGGAGAGGGCGCGGAGAACGGCATCGCGGCTTCGAAGGACGGCGCGGTCATCCTTACAAATCAGAACTGCTATCTCTTCACCGCAGACGGCGGCGTGAATAAGGTGTGGAGCACTCCCTACGAGAGCGTAGGCGCCAAGGACAGCGCTGAGGGCGATACTGTCACGGGCGGCGGTCTTGCATGGGGAGGCGGCTGCTCTCCGTCGCTTACGAAGGACCTTGTCATGTTCACGGACAATCAGAAGCCGGTGAATCTCATAGCGCTTGACATGAAAACGGGCGAAAAGGTGGCAAGTATGCCCGTAATTGATGAGCTTCCCGACGATATGCAGGTATCAATCGAGAACTCCGCGATAGTGTACGACAACGGCAGCGGCACAGTAAGCACGATAGTATGCAACTGGTTCGGCGCAGGAAGTCCCAACCTTGCAAAGCCCGACAACGACTCCTCGATACAGAGCTACGAAAACATCTACGACAAGAACTGGCTCACAAAGGGCAACAAGATGCTGTATCCGGGTGTTGAGCGCGTGGACACGATAAAGACTGACAGCGGCTACGAAATGAAGAGCGTATGGTGCAGAAACGACCTGCGTGACACATCTATGATGAAGCTTTCGACCGCTACGGGGTACATTTACGGCTATGTCCAGGATCTCAAAACAGGGATGTGGCAGTACATCGTGCTGGACTTTGAAACAGGCGAAACGGTTCTCAGCGTGGATGTTGCTTCGAAATACGGCTACAACAACATGGCAATAGGAATGTACGCGGGGAACAGCGGCAACTCGCTTTACTGCCCCACGGGATATCTGGAGCTTTTAAGGCTTCAGGACAGATTTGTATATCTGCCGGAGATGCCGTACAGGCAGGTCGACCTTGACAATGCGAACAGAAACGTGCTTTCGCAGGAGGAGTTCGTTTCCGACGGCGGGAAGGGGACTGTTTCGGGCTGGCTGAATACTATTACGGTGGAGAACGTTCACCCGAGCACTACTGTAGCCATCCGCATGAACGGTCTGACAGGCAACGCGGATGAATTCAGTCTATACGCATACGGTGCGGACGGCAGGCTGACCGAGCTTTCCGATGAGCTGTGGAGCATAAAGACCGAGAGCGGCGAAGTTCCGTCCGAGCTTTCTGCTGACAAGCTGTACGAGGTGCAGGTAGTTATAGAGGACGGCGGTGCGGCTGACATTAGCGAAGCCGAGAGAGAAATAAAACTGTCTGTTGTTCTGGCAAAGTAAGTTACATAAGAAATATAAGAGCGACACCGCACAAAGACCATTTTCCGGATTTTGTGCGGTGTCGCCTAAGAAAAGGGGCGTTCCGCAACCGGTCGCTCCTTTTTCATTGTTCTTGTCAAGCAAAATTGTAACACCTTCCCCAAAAGATCAAGTCAAGCGTTTCTGCCAAGGAGTAAGACCGTTATTAAAAGAATGAGGTCTGACGGAATTGTACCAAAGCAGAACATAATTCTCAATGTCGGAGAACAATTTATCCTCGCAACTGTATGAATGCTGATAAATGAGCTCGCTTTTCAAAGTGTTGAAGTAACGTTCCATCGGAGCGTTGTCATAAGGGCAACCGGCACAGCTCATGCTCTGGGTTACATTGTGAGCTGAACAATAGTCGGTGAATTCCTTTGAAGTATATTGAGAGCCCCGGTCGCTGTGCAGAACAACGCCGTTTTTCAGCACGCATGGGTGCTGACTTATTGCCTTGGAAAGAGTCCGGCTTCCAAGCTCGGCTGTAATATTTCTTCCGCTGACGCTCGCAATAACGCTAAGGTCTTGCAAGTCTATGATCGTACAATTATACCTCTTTACCCGCATGATATTCCCTTTACATTCCTCAGGCACGTTTCCGTAAAACAATATTGCTTCGGACCTGAGCCTGTCGCACATAGCCTCGTAACCTGTCAGAAATGCCGCTTTTGCGGTCTTGCTGTTCTGCGTACCCACAGAAGATACCGCTACTGTACTGCCGACAGGCTCACCGTCAAAGCACCATTCAAAAGACTTTTCATCGCTCCAGCATACAGTCGGTATCACTTCAACACCGTTTTCTTCCCAGAATGCCCAATGCTTGCGGTAGTGATTATATATTTGCTTAATTTCTAATTTATGGGCTTTGTGCGGTGTTGCCCTATTTCTACCGGAAATCTCAGCTGATATGGTGGATAATGTTCTTGTGGATGATTTTTCATTTCAAGTAAATCATACCACGAAAAAGACTGCCATCTCGTTTTTTGAGATGGCAGTCTTATTTTTTTACAGCGCCTCGGTCTGTCGTTTATTGATCATCACAATATTCTTGCCGTCACCGCAGTATCTTTTTTCTGTATTCTGCCGGAGAAAATCCGGTCACCTGCCTGAACTGCCGTGAGAAGAATTTTTCATCATCGTAACCGCAGCTTACCGCTGTCGCATAAATGCTCATGGCGGTAGAATACAGTAAGTAGCAGGCTTTCATTACCCTTGAATTTATGCAGTCGCGGTTGTAACTTACATCAAAGCACTGCCGGTAAATCAAGCGGAAATGCCCCTCGCTGACGCACATTTTTCTGCTGACCTCCGAAAGCTTAGGCATCTTATTAGGCACTGAAATTATCCTGTTCCTTATGTCGGCAAGCTCGTTATAATGCGGAAGTCTTCTTCGTTCGCTTATCAGACCGACATCGCGCTCTGCATTCAGCGATACGGCTGAGCGCAGTTCTCCGACCAGCGTATTATCGGAACTGTGGTATGTGATAATAACCTGCCGTTCATCGTGCCGTGAATAAACCTCGTTGTGGAGCGATATTTTCAGTTTCTCAGGAAACATTCCGTTTTCACTTTTAAACAGGATAAGAAATGTGTTGTCATCGGTCCGGCAGCATATTTCATGCTGAGTGCATACACGTTTTATTGCTGACGCTGTTTCTGCGATTATATCGCTGCGGTAGTTTTCGCCAAACAGGTATTCTCCGCCGTCCGGGAAACTAAGCTTTACCGCCTGAATGCAGAAGTTATTCCCGGCTTCCTCCACAATGCTTTCAAATTCACGAAGATTATAGAACCCCGTCAGCGAATCATACAGCGCGGATTGCCGCTGGCATTGCGTGAGATAGTGGATATCATTCTTCATTCGCAGAAATTCCAGCGTATCCGCAACAGTCTTGTTCCAGTCGCGGAAGCTGAAATCATAGCTCGCCTGGCGGTTGTATTCCAGCACCGTATACCCGTAAAGCCTTGTCTGAAAGCACACGGGATTCACATAGAAAATCGCAGGGGAATCGTGCTCCGTAATGAACGGCACGGGAGTTTCGCCACTGCTGAACTTTATCGGAGGTTCTGAATACTCGTTACCTATCGCACAGCACAGGAACTCACCACCATTGAAACGTTCACTGTTCCATGCGCTGTCAAGGCACAGAAACAGCCTGTCAGCGCCGTGCAGCAGGTAGAAAAACTCGCTTACCGCTCCGGTGTATTCCTCAAGAGTACGCGATGTGGTGAGCCTGCCGGAAAACTGTGCCACGGTGCTCATAATGGTATGATACTGGTCTATTTTTTCCGCGATAAGCTCATCTAAAAGATGCGAACGGCAGATGCCGCAGGAGCAGGTGTTTCCGCTTACGAACCTGTCGGAATTGTCTTGAACAGGACTGCCGCCGAGAATAGCACCCACAGCGTCCCGTCCCATTTTACGGCGGTTTCTGCGGTAAGTCGTCAGCAGCGGATAGTGATATATCCTTCCTGCGGTATGGTCGCCGCCGGTCAGGTCGTAACCCGTTACTGTCAGCTCGCCGGGAATATCCACTCCTGCCTCCGAAAGAACATCACACAGCCCGAACGCCATGGAATCGTTGGTGCATATCACTGCCTGAGGTCGCGGAATTTCACCGCTGAGATACCGCCGGGCAAGCTCCTCGCCGGAATCGTTCCAGAAGTTCCCGTAATACACTCTGATATTATCAAAGCTTATTCCGTGCTTTCCGAATGCGCGCTTGCAGCCGTTCAGACGCTTTTGCGAAGCGGCGTTGTCCCTGCTTCCCGTCAATATGTCGATGTCCGTGAAACCGTGAACCGTTATCAGATGTTCCGTCATTTTCTCCAGGTCGGTTTCATCGTCGGAATAAACGCTCTTAAATCCATCTATCTCCCCGTCAATAGCAATGGCGGGGATTTTTGCAGCTCTTATTTTATCGATTGTGTCGTTGATTATTGTTATATCCCGGAATGCCTCGGCTGTGACAATAACGCCGTCAAATAAACCCGGCTCAATCAGGGAGTAAATTATGTTCTCATAATTCAGCAGATCATCGTCCTGCCAGTGGTTGTATATGTTTGAGTAGACCACAACATCGGTGTCTTTCCGGAATGCGGCTTCGGATATTCCGTATAGTATATCGCGCTGTTCGGACGCGTCGGCTCTTGCGGTAATGACCGCTATTCTTCTGCGCATAATATCACCCCGTTTACAGTATAGCTTAATTCCGCACTTCAGTCAAGAGCAAAAGTGCATATTATGACTAAAAGGTGGATTAAACGAATGTATGCTATTGAATTTCTGCATTGCAATGTGTATAATAAAATAAAGGCAATACCGCGCAAAGATTGTGCGTGTATTGCGCAATATGACGGAAAAGATGCAAGCAAGACGCGTACAAAATCCAATAAATGGTCTTTGCGCGGTGTTGCCCAAAAACAATGAGGTGATGCTAATGAAAATAAGCGAAAATTGCTACAAGCTGGAAAATACGGCTAATCCAATTTCTCCGAATATATTCTGCGCCGACCCGACAGGCGTTGAGTACAACGGCAGACTTTATATTTACGGCACTAACGACCATCAGGAATACGAGGCAGTCGGCGATGACGGAAAGAACGACTATGTTCACATAAAATCCATCGTTATGCTGTCAACTGACGATATGGTGAACTGGGAATACCATGGCTTCATAGACATCGCAAAAATAGCACCTTGGATAGTGAATTCATGGGCGCCGTCCGTAACTTCCAGAGTTGAGGCGGACGGAAAAACTCATTTTTACCTTTACTTTTCTAACAGCGGCTGCGGTGTAGGAGTGCTTACGGCGGAACACCCTCTCGGACCGTGGAGCGACCCTCTCGGAAAGCCGCTAATCTATCAGAATATGCCGGGGCTTGAAAACTGTCCTGCGCCATTTGACCCGGGAGTATGCCTCGACGAAAACGGCACAGGCTGGCTTGCGTTCGGCGGAGGGGTGCCACCTGCAAGTAATACGCTGCACACAAATATACCTAAGATAGTGCGGCTGGGAAAGGATATGCTTTCATTTGACAGCGATTTTGTTCCGATAGACGCTCCGTATTTCTTCGAGGCAAGCGAGCTGAACTACGAAAACGGAACTTTTATCTACACATACAGCACGGACTGGCAGTCAAGAGAAAACTGGAACAGAACGGACGTTCCGGCGCCGGGAATATGCAGCATGGGCTGTATGACGAGCAAAACTCCCCTTGACCCGGAAAGCTGGCAGTTCAAGGGCGGATTCTTCCTAAACGCCGGTGATTCCGGAATGGACTGGTGCAACAATCACACCCACCTTATCGAATATAAGGGAACAAGGTACATTCTTCACCACACACTTCACATTCAGGAGCGCACGAAAACAAAGGGAGGATTCCGCTGTATGTGCGTAGATCTACTGCCTTACACGGATACGGAATTCCCCGTCACAAAGGCAACACGCGAAGGCGTCACGCAGACTCAGCCGCTCGACCCATATAAAGCTCACAGCGGTGCGGAGATGTTCACCTGCGCAGATATGTGGTACGAACAGATATCCACCGGCAAAATGGCTGTGAAGTCGCTGGCAGAGGGCGCATGGACTTACATAAAGGGCGTGGATTTCGGCAAGGGCACAGAAAAGTTGCTCGTTACCGCAAAGGGCATGGGCGTTATCGAGCTTCGTCTTGATGACAGGAATGCCGAACCGTTGGGAGTGATCGAACTCGCAAATGATGGATTTGATAAAATTCCTGTGGTTCTTCCCACAAAAATAACAGGAATTCACAATGTATATTTTGCATTTTCAAGCAAGAACATCTGCCTTGAAAGATGGCAGGCTGAATGAAAGGAGTAACTATGAACAAGAAGATAACGGCTTTGATTTGCGCAGCGGCTATGCTGCTTGTTTCCGGCTGTTCCGGGCAGAACGTCTCGGATGATTCATCTGTGCAGACAGAAAGCTCTGCCAACAGCGTAGACAGTGTGAGTGAAGCGGAAACAATCGACAAACCTGACAACGAAACAATAATCGACAGCCTTAACAACGGAATAATAATCGACGAGGTAAGCGGAAATGTCTACAAAAACGAGCATAACGCAAATCCCATCTCGCCGAACATATTCTGCGCCGATCCCACCGCGGTGGAATATGACGGAAGGCTTTACGTTTACGGCACGAACGACCAACAGCAGTCGGAAGAGGGAACAAAGAACGACTACGCCCATATCAAATCGCTTGTGGTATTTTCCACCGACGATATGGTAAACTGGATATATCACGGCAGGATAGAGGTCGGAGAGATCGCGCCGTGGATATATAACTCGTGGGCACCGTCGATAGTTTCCCGCGTTGAAGATGACGGACTTACGCATTTTTACCTTTACTTCTCAAACAGCGGCGCGGGCGTGGGTGTGATAACCTCCACCGACCCTGTGGGACCGTGGACCGATCCGCTCGGCGAGCCTCTGATTTATCAGAATATGCCTGGGCTGGAGAATTGCCCCGCGCCCTTTGACCCGGGCGTGTGCATTGACGAAAATGGCGTAGGCTGGCTCTCCTTCGGCGGAGGCACACCGGCAGACGGCAACACTATGCACAGCAAGATTCCGAAGATAGCAAGGCTGGGAAAGGATATGCTGTCCTTTGACAGCGAATTTGTTTCCATTGACGCTCCCTACTTTTTTGAGGCGAGCGAGCTGAACTATATCGACGGGGTATATTACTATACATACTGCACCGACTGGCAGGATCACAAGATCGGCTGGGAGGAGTACAAGGGGGTCGACGTTCCGCCCGCGTGCAGCATGGCGTATATGACCACCAAGACCCCTCTCGACGCGGATAGCTGGGAATGCAGAGGAGCCTATTTCTATAATGCGGGAGAGAACGCCGACGGGGCCTCCGGACTTCGCTGGGCTAACAACCACACTCATTTCATTGAATATAAGGGCGTAAACTACATCATTCACCATACGCTTCTTCTGGAGGAGCTTATGGGAGGAAAAGCGGGCTTCCGCAGTATGATGGCAGACTATCTGCCCATGGACAAGGCGACAGGCGATATCCCCATAACTGCGGCAAGCAAGAAGGGCGTAGCGCAAATAAAGCTGGTCGACCCCTATACCTATAACAGCGGCGCGCTGATGTTCACCGGTGCGGATATCGGATACGACAAGGTAACGGATCCTGCCGCAAAAAGCACCGCCGACGGCGCGTGGATATATGTAAGAGGAGCGGACTTCGGCTATGGGGCATCAGAGTTTATCGCCGAGGTCAAGGGCAAGGGAAGAATAGAGGTTCGTCTTGACGATATCTCCTCCGAAGCCGCCGCGTTCGTCGAGTTCGACTGCGCGGATTATACCAAAATACGCTCGGACGGCTTTGCGCAGTTTGACGGAAGAAACCATAACGTTTATTTCGTATTTTCCGGCTCCGATATAGAGCTTAAGTCGTGGAAGTTTTCAAAGGGCGACGAGCAGCTTCGTCCCGAAGAGAGCATAGCCTCCACCGATATACCCTACAAGACGCTGGTATTTTCGGGACAGACCGAGCCCGGACCGAGCCCCTCTGCGATGCTCGACATTCCTAAGGACGGGGACTATTCCATAAAATCCTCTTCTTTTGACAAGGACAGCGCCATAGTCAACCTCGGGTTTATTAATACCGATACCGATGCGAAGTATAAGGTGCTTGTGAGATCGATGACGCTGGCAACCGAAAACGGAGAGGTTGAAATTCCCGTAAATAAGGAACTCGATCCCGCAAGCTCGACGGAAAACGGGCTTGAAAACGGCTGGGGCGGCTCCGAGGTCGGATCGCTGATTTACGGCACGGAGGAATGCGGAATATTCGCGGCGAAAACAGACATAGAATGGATAAACTATCGTCTGGCGCTTAAAATAAACGGCGAAGAGACGCCGTTCACATCCATCACCTACAATGTCACCGTAAGCGGTCTTGAGCTTGACGGCTGACGGCGGCAGCGGAAAATCAGGAGAAAAAAATGAAAAGACTTGTTCGGTTCGCCGCGGCGCTGACGGCGGTATTGTCGCTGACGGCATGCGCGGCGGAAGTGGGCACGGGCACCGTGACGTCGAATCCGCTACCGTGCGTCACCGCCGAGCCCGAAGAAGAGGAGGATATCACAATGCTTGATAAGGATATCATAAAATCCACGATAACTTCAACCGACGACGGCAACGGAAACTACACAAATCCCGTTATTTTCGCCGACGTGCCCGATATTGATATAATCCGCGCCGACGACGCGTTTTATATGGTTTCGACGACCATGCACCTGTCTCCGGGGTGTCCCGTAATGAAATCCTACGACCTTGTAAACTGGGAAATAGTAAATTACGTTTTTGATACACTGGACGACAGGGATAATCTTGCCTTAAGAAACGGGGAAAACAATTACGGCAAGGGTCAGTGGGCGACTACCCTCAGATATAACGACGGTGTGTATTACGCCGGCTTCACTTCCTTCTCCACCGGAAAAACTTATATCTATCATACCGACGATATAGAAAACGGGAAATGGGACAGGTTCGTGTTTGACGAGTGCTTCCATGATATGAGCCTTTTGTTCGACGACGACGGCAAGGTGTATCTTGTCTACGGCGGCGGACAGATATGGTGCGTTGAACTGGAAAAGGATCTGAGCGCGGTCAAGCCCGGAACCAAGAAAAAACTCATCAACGACGCGGGACTTGTCAAGGGCTGCCTTGCCGAGGGTTCTCACGTCTATAAGCTGAACGGATATTACTATATTTTTATCATAACATGGCCTCCTCATGGCAGAAGAACGCAGCTTTGTTACAGAAGCAAAGCGCTCGACGGCGAGTGGGAAATGAAAGTGATAATCGACGATAATATGGACTTCAGGAATGACGGTGCCGCACAGGGCGGTATCGTCGACGATAAGGACGGCAACTGGTATTGCTTTGTATTTCAGGATCACGGGGCGGTGGGCAGAACTCCCGTTTTGACGACCATGACATGGGAGGACGGCTGGCCGGTCGTCGGCGTTGACGGAAAGGTGCCCAAGACCGCCAAGATTCCTTTCGCGGGTCACGAGAAAAAGAGCGTCGTCACAAGCGACGAATTTATCAACTCACAGATAGTGAGATCCTATCACAGCTTTGCCGACACGCCCGAGGAAGCTGGCGAGAGCGATTATAACGGCTCTAACCTCGCGTTGGAATGGCAATGGAACCACAATCCCGACAACCGCCTCTGGTCGCTCACCGAGAGGAAAGGCTATCTGAGGCTGAGAACGGTCGATGTCTGCGGCACTGTTGCCAATGCGAGAAACACCCTTACGCAGCGAACCTTCGGACCGGAATGCGGCGCATATATAAAGCTCGACGTTTCGGAAATGAAAGAGGGCGATGTTGCGGGGTTTGCCGCCTTCGCGGAAAAATACGGTTATGTCGCCGTAAAAATCGAGGACGGGAAAAAATATATCGTAACGGTTTGGTATGACGATAACGACAACGTTGAACAGGAATTTGAAACGGAAAGGGTCGAAATAGCGGAAAACGAAGTGTACCTGCGGGTCGACTGCGATTTCAAAAACGCGGCGGACAAGGCGTATTTCTATTACAGCCTCGACGGCGAGAACTGGACGAAAATAGGAAACACGCTGCAAATGAATTATTACGGTCTGCATTTTATGGGATACCGTTACGCGATATTCAATTTCCCGACAAAGCAGTCGGGAGGTTATGTCGACGTGGACTTTTTCAGGGTGGAAAACAAGCTGCTCAAATAAACTGATAGATTCAATGCGTTTCAGCCGCGCAGGGGGTCAGACCTTGTGCGGCTTTTTCTTTTTCGGGCTGCTGTTTTTTCTTCTTTCGGGAGGAAAGAGTTTTTTTCACTGAAAAATAGCGGCTTTGTGTTATAATTTAAGTACGGTACTGCGGCGGTAACTGCACGAGAGTAAACCTCTATAACCAGTGGGTAACATCTGTCCCCGATGACGGCAGATACGCCGATGGCGACAATTCCGGTCTGTCCGCGACTGTTCTTTCCGTCAAAGACAATGAGATACTTTCGACGCTGAAAATAACATTCACTTATTCAGCGCCATAAATCAGATTCCCTGTGATATTCAAAATCTAAACCGACGGATTCCACCAGCACAGTGATCCGTCGGTTTATGTGTAAAGGCATTGGAGGAACCATTATGAATTATACAAAATCAGTTGAAAAATGGGGCGTTTTCGAGTTTTGCTCCGAGGGAACCACCGCTGGCAACCCATTCCCGGAACGCAGTATCACTGCGCTATTTGAAAGCGATTCCGAGCGTAAAACCGTAAATGGTTTTTACGATGGGAACGGAATATACAAAGTAAGATTCATGCCATCGTTTGAGGAAGAATACCATTTTACGGTCTGCGGGAATTTTTCTGACCGTAAATACGAAGGAACTTTTTCTGTCACGCCGCCGTCGGAAAATAATCACGGCTGCGTAAAGGTACATAACAAATATCATTTTCAGTATTCCGACGGAACACCTTATTATCCTGTCGGCACGACCTGTTATGTATGGAATCTGCAAAGCGATGACCTTATCGCACAAACTCTTGAAACTCTGAAAAATTCCCCGTTCAACAAGATACGTTTCTGCATATTTCCTAAAAGCTACTGCTACAATTCACGTGAGCCGCGCTCCTATCCATACGAGGGTACTCCGGTTGACGGAAGTGCTATCACAGAGGACAATGTGTGGGGCTACACTCCGGACTCCAAGGGCAACAACTGGGATTTTGAGAGGTTTAACCCCAAGCATTTTCAGCATATTGAATACTGTATCAGCGAGCTTCAAAAGCTGGGTATTGAGGCAGATATTATCCTCTTTCACCCGTATGACCGCTGGGGCTTCTCAACAATGACACCGGAGTTCAACGAACTTTATCTGAAATACACAGCGGCAAGGTTTTCGGCTTTCAGAAATGTATGGTGGTCATTTGCTAATGAATATGACCTGATAAAAAACAAGAGCATTGAGGACTGGGAACGATATGCGCAGATAATCGTAGAAAGCGACCCATATGATCACCTGCGATCAATACATAACGGTAATCAGTTTTACGATCATACAAAGTCATGGATAACGCACTGCAGCATTCAGCGTTCTCCGGAGGGAACATCCGAGTGGAGAAAAATCTATGGCAAACCGATAGTAATTGACGAAATGCTATACGAGGGAAATATTCAGTATGCGTGGGGGAATATTTCGCCGCAGGAGCTTGTTCGGAGGTTCTGGGAAGCACTTTGCCGCGGCGGCTACGGTGGTCATGGCGAAACCTACATAGACGATAAGGCGATATGGTGGTCTCATGGCGGAGAGCTTAAAGGTGACAGCCCGGAAAGAATAGCTTTTATGCGAAAAATACTTGAGGAAGCTCCGAACGGCGGATTGCGACCCAAAAACATGGAATGGGACGAGATATGTGTGGTTCCGGAAGATGAAAATCTAGCTGATGAAACCGGTTATCACCTGTTTTATTACGGGATTTCGCGTCCGGGATTCAGATATTATCATATTGACGATAATAATATATACACCGTCGACATTATAGACACATGGAACATGACGGTTGAGAATGTCGGAAGTTTTAAGGGACGTTTCAGAATTGATCTGCCCACAAGAGAGTATCTTGCGGTTAGAATTAAGAAAGCAGAGGATGGGATAGAATAATGTTCGCCCCGATATGTTTGGTTCTGAAAAAAGAACTGTGTAAACGCGAATAATCCCGAAAAATATACCAAAGATAAAAATGCAGCAAAACAGGGCAACGCCGGAGAGCGCCCTGACGCAGCTGCAAGGTATACGGTGAAAAGCAGCGGGGCTAATTCGCTGCTTTTTCTACTTCACCGGTATCTTCCGGCGGATAAACTCCGGGGTTCGGGGCAGAGCCCCGAATTGATCCTAGGCTGCGGATCTGTCCTCAAAGTAAATCATGAAATGAGCGTAAGCCAGCCCCCAGTCGCGAACCGGCACAGTCCACTTCTTCGAAATCTCGGAAACGCTCATATAAACGACCTTGCGGATAGCGTCATCGGTCGGAAAAATCGACTTGGATTTAGTGAATTTTCTGACCATTCTAAACTTGCACTCCAGAAGATGTACAGTAATGGCGGAACTGCAATGTTTGCACTTCTCGCTATGGCAGGCGACCTCAGCGGAGCACTCGGTCCTGCTATTGTAGGAAATATCACCCAGAATGCAGGTGAGGGAAGATTTTCGGCTTGTCAAAGCCGAGTGCTTTAAGCATATCAGGGCAGGACTTTCCTGACGGTTTTATCCAATGCGTATCCCAGAATTCGTCCGTTGAATAATACTCATGCGGACAGCCGGCAGGGATAAAGAATGCGGTGTACGGATTTATTATATGTTTCTCTCTGTTCATTATAAGTACGCCGTTGCCTTTTGTACAATAAAGAGCCTTGGCATAATTGTCACCTAATAAACAGTAGGTATACTATTTTTTATTATGTCGCCTGTGAATTTTTTTGATTTATGTGGCAATGTATTATCAGCCCGACAGGATATTTGTGTCAGAATGTATATTTCTCATTGAATTACGCTCCGCACTGCGACAGTGTTTTCTGTAATTTATCGGCGTAACGCCGTACAGCTTTTTGAACTTGCGGCAGAAATAGCCGATGTTCTCAAATCCCGTTTCCTGCGCTATGGCGCAAACGCTGTTTTCGGTATCAACAAGCAGCTTTGACGCACGTTTCAGTCTGTATTCCACAACGTAATTTATCGGCGATGTGTGCAGGTATGTCCTGAAAATATTGAGAACACTGCTTTTGCTTATAAGAACCGTTCGGGCAATATCGTCAAGTGTTATCTGACCGCTGTAATTATCATGAATATACTGCATCATTATCTGAAGCTTAGCCTGCGTCTGTGCGGAATGCCCGGACACGGGGCCGCAGTCTGTTATCTGTATGCTTTCATATAACAGGCGCCATAGTTTCAGCAGCAGTTCTGCTGTTTCCATTTCAGACGCTGTGCCTGAACCCTGCACGGCAAATACCGACCTCATTGTTTCGATAATGCTGTGGTGCGCTGTTTCTTCGGCGGAAAAAATCACACATTCGGTAGTTGATTCAATTATCGGTCTGATGTATCTGCTGTATATCAGACTGCCCTGCGGCGCAAGCAGAACAGGTGAAAAAACAATGTTCGGAATGATGGCGCTGTCCTGGGCTTCAAACCTGTGTATCACCTGAGAATTTATAAAGATCCCATCGCCGGAGCTAAGAACATACCTGTTTCCACCCACCAGAAAATCAGCCTTGCCATTCTGTACATAAACAAATTCGACCTCTGGGTGCCAGTGCCAGTCGATACAGTGAAAGTCGAAATCCCAGATGTCCTCATAATAGTAGCAGAACGGATATTCTTCGCTGCCGTGACTTGCAGTTTCACGTAAGGTTTCATCCGTTATGATCCTGTCCTTTTTGATTTCATCACCCATGTTCTCACCTGATTTGCGATTTTGTGTAATAAAAATGTGATTTCGTGCATTGAAATGTTATGATGTTTGCTATATAATCTGATTATATCAATCGTCAAGGAGTTTGTCAATATGGCTGTGAATTACAGAAAAACACTTATATCCTGCTATCTTGGATTCATCACGCAGGCAATAGCGGCTAATTTCGCTCCGCTTCTATTTCTCACATTTCACAATGGCTATGGTATCCCACTTGGGAAAATCGCCCTTATCTCGTCGGTATTTTTTGTTACTCAGCTTATCATAGATGTGCTGTGCGCACGTTTCGCCGACAAGATCGGCTATCGGAAATGCGTTATCGGTTCGCAGGTTTTTTCGGCACTGGGACTTATCGGACTTGCCTTTTTGCCTGAACTGCTTCCAGACCCGTTCACAGGAATAATCATAAGCACAATCATATATGCAATGGGAAGCGGTCTTACCGAGGTACTTGTAAGTCCGATAGTTGAAGCCTGCCCGTTTGAGCACAAAGAAGCCGCAATGAGCCTGCTGCATTCATTCTACTGCTGGGGTTCGGTCGGAGTCATACTCATTTCAACACTGTTTTTTACTGTTTTCGGCATAGAAAACTGGAAGTGGCTCTCTTGTATCTGGGCGATAATTCCACTTGTGAACATATACAATTTTTCAGTATGTCCCATTGAACATCCTGTCGAGAACGGCAAGGGAATGCGTATCCGTGACCTGCTCAGAGTACCGCTGTTCTGGCTTGCGATACTGCTTATGGTTTGTGCGGGAGCCTCGGAGCTTTCAATGGCGCAGTGGGCGTCGGCATTTGCAGAATCCGCTCTCGGACTGACTAAATCAGTCGGAGATATTGCAGGACCGTGTATGTTTGCGGTGACGATGGGCATAAGCCGTACGCTCTACGGGAAGTACGGCGAAAAGCTCGATCTTATGAAATTCATGATAGGCTCGGCAATGCTGTGTCTGATCTGTTATATCACCGCCTCCCTGTCGGGAATACCTGTAATCGGACTTCTCGGCTGCATAATGTGCGGATTCTCGGTAGGTATCATGTGGCCCGGATCTATAAGCATCTGTTCGGGAAAAATACCCACAGGCGGAACTGCAATGTTTGCACTTCTCGCTATGGCAGGCGACCTTGGCGGAGCACTCGGTCCTGCTATTGTAGGAAATATCACCCAGAATGCAGGTAATGATATGCAGAAAGGTATGCTTTCAGGCTGTGCATTTCCCTTGATACTTATGGTATCGCTCCTGCTGCTGAACAGAGCCGGACGCAGGAATAACTGATCGTATCCGGCAGGTTTATACAAAGCTACAATAGGAAAAAGGCACCATGTATTTAAACGTGATGCCTTTTTGTTTTTCATACGATGCCGGCGGTCAATTTACGGATTTCATAGAACCTGTTCTGCATTTCTGAACTGCGACGGGGTAATGCTCTCGAACCTTTTAAAAATCTTGCAAAAATAACTGCTGTCACAGAAGCCTGTTTCTTCAGCTATCTGCTCGACAGTTTTCTGTGTTTCCGCCAGAAGCATTTTAGCCGCCTGTATCTTGCGTTTTGTGATATATTCCATCGGTCGGCAGTTCAGGGTCTGCCTGAATAATCTGCACAAATGCTGCGAAGAAACGCCTGCGGCTTTACTTATGGATTCAAGACCGGGCTGTTTCATATAATTCTCGTCAATATAAGCGATCGCCTTCGTTACCGCAGGGGCGATTTGTACACTGCCCTTTCCTTTCGCCGCAAGGCGGCTCAATTCAATGAAAAAGCTGTACAGATAGCCCGACGCTCTGAAATTTCCGTCAACCTTGTCAGACAGGAGTGCCTCGTGCATACATCTGAAACAGTGGTCAAGATATGTAATTTCTTCCTTTGGAAGAGGGAAGATTTTCGGCTTGTCGAAGCCGAGTGCTTTAAGCATATCAGGGCAGGACTTTCCTGACGGTTTTATCCAATGCGTATCCCAGGATTCGTCCGTTGAATAATACTCATGCGGACAACCGGCAGGAATAAAGAATGCGGTGTACGGATTTATTATATGTTTCTCTCCGTTCATTATAAGTACGCCGCTTCCTTTTGTACAATAAAGAGCCTTGGCATAATTGTCACCTTTGTCGCATTTAACGTGATACTGCCATTCGTTCAGCCCTACGCTCACCAAAAATACAGGAAGACTGCTTTCTTTGCTGATTATCGGATAATCGTAGAATTTCAAAAATAATTCACCGCCTGTGCTAAAATCGTTATATCTTAATAATATCATTCATTGACTTGTTTGTCAATAAGCGTTATAATCTATTAAAACAAGAAAGGGTGATTTTTTTGAGAACAGTAAAGCCACTCAACGATTTCTGGAGATTCACAAAGCTTCCGGCAGGAATGAATATATCGAAAGACAACGTTATCTCTCCCGAATATGAAGATGCGTCATGGCAGCCTGTTGTGCTGCCGCATACATATAATTCTGAAGACGGTGCAGGCAGAATGGCAGCTGCAGACGGTGGGGACTACTACCGTGGAACTGTATGCTACCGCAGAAACCTTGCGCTGAGTTTTGAAGAATGCAGCGGAAAAGAACTCTATCTGGAATTTGAAGGTGCTAATACTGTTGCGGAAGTCTATATAAATGGCAGATTTGCAGGAGAGCACAGCGGAGGGTATTCAGCTTTCAGATTTGATATTACGGACTATATATACCCGGACAAAGACAATCTGATAGCTGTTATCGTATCGAATGCTCCCACCGATTATATTGCGCCGATAACCGACAATGGCGATTTCACGAAAATGGGCGGCTTGTACAGGGGTGTAAAGCTTATTGCAGTCGAGCCTGTTCATATTGCTCTGAAAGACAGCGGCTCCTGCGGAGTATATATAACCCCACGCAATATTTCAGAAACATCTGCGGATATAGGCATACTTGTCAAGCTGGATAAAGCCGAAACCGCAGAGGCTAAGGCTGTGATATTTGATCCGCAGGGAAAGCCTGTAACGGAGTTTTTCGGCAGAGCGGACAAAGACATGATAACGCTTTCGGGAAAAATCAACTGCCCGAAACTCTGGAACGGAGTAAACTCTCCCGCCCTTTATCGTGCGGAGATAACCTTATTCTGCAACGGGAAACCTGTCGATAGCATTGAACAGGAATTCGGAATACGCTCGTACCGCATAGATGCCGATAACGGCTTTTTCCTCAACGGCAAGCCATATCCGCTCCATGGGGTGAACTACCACCAGGACAGTTACGAATCCGGCTGGGCAATGACTGACGCTCAGCGTGAGCGGGATTATCGTATCATTCGTGACATGGGCTGTACCGCTGTAAGAATGGCTCACTACCAGCATTGTGACCATGAGTATTCATTATGCGACAGGCTGGGTCTGTGCGTTTGGACGGAGATAGGCATAATCAATAAAATGTCTGCCGATGACAGCGACGGTCATGTTCTTTCAGACGGCTTTGGAGATAACGCAAAACAGCAGCTTCGTGAGCTTATCAGGCAAAATTACAATCATCCGTCAGTTATTGTCTGGGGGTTGTCCAACGAACTTCACCAGATGACCGATGAAATATTCGGGCTTTACAGCGAGCTTTATGAAATTGCCTGCAAAGAGGACGATACAAGGCTGAAAACCTTTGCAGACAATCAGTTTTACGGCAGATTTCTGGAGCTTCCTGCTGATGTGGTCGGGTATAACCGTTATTTTGGCTGGTATAAGGATGCCGGCAGTGCGGAGAATTTCGGCGAATGGCTTGACCTATACCATAACGAAAAGGAAAAGCGCCCTGTCTGCCTTTCCGAATACGGCGGCGGTGGGGCAATTTCGCAGCACAAGGACAATGTGAATTGGGAAAGCGATATAGACCCTGTCGGAGTACGGCATTATGAGAACTATCAGTCGCAGCTGCACGAGATATTGTGGAAACAATTCTCGGTCAGAAAGTACCTATGGGCTGAATTTATATGGTGTATGTTCGATTTTGCGTCCTACGGGCGAGTGGAGGGAGATACAAAGTCGCAGAACGACAAGGGACTTTGCACAAGGGAGCGTATTCCCAAGGACGTATATTTCTTTTACAAGTCCGTATGGAGCAGTGAAAAAAACATTTATATAACTGAACGCAGGCATGAATTCAGGGATTGTGATGTGCCTTTTGTAAAGGTTTATTCAAATGCGGACGCAGTGGAGCTTTGTATAAATGATGTTTCGCACGGCAGGATATCCCGGTGCGAACTTCCCGATGACGAGAGCACTGTTTTCGTGTGGAAAAATATAAAGATAAAACCCGACACAAAGAACAAAATATGTACGAAAGCATATTTCAGCGACGGAACATCAAGAACCGACTATGCATTCTGGACAGGTAAATAAACGTGTCGGTATGTTTTATTCATCATAATAGAGGTCGATTATGAACGTTGTTATTCTGATGCTCGCCGTGACAGCCTGCTATACAATATGCTCGCTGAACGACAAATACGCCGCTGCCAAAGCCAACTTATCGGGCGATGAATTTACATTCCTGATGTGCTCGTCGATGTCGGTGTTCCTTGCTGCAAGCCTGCCTTTCCAGAATCTGAGTTTCAGTTTTACATGGCAGTCGTTTTTAGCGGTATTACTGGTTGCAATGTGCAAAATGCTTGAATTCCAGATGAGCGCACGGGTGCTGAAACAGCTTTCTGCTTTTGAGCTGAAAGCGTGGCTTGGGATAACCCTGTTTGCGTCTTATTTCACCGACATTTTTTTCGGGTCTGAACTCAGTGTTTTCAAACTGATTTGTATATTTGCAACAGCTGCAGGTCTTGTATTTATTGCAAGGTCATCCAAAGGCGGCGTAAACTATAAACAGATAATTCTGCCGTTGGTGTTATATCTTGTTTCAAAATACGGGTACGGGCTGGTTATAAGGAGTTTCTCTCCGTATGCTTCATCAACCATGCAGCTTCTTCCGGCTATGGTGATAATTTCGCTGATAATGCTGCCGAGAGTTCATATCCGGAAGCTTATTAAGAATAATCGAAGCGGCGTTGTTAAGGTAGTGCTTGCCAGAATTCCCAATACGCTCGGAATGCTGCTTGAAAATGCGGTTATATCTATAAGCCTTGCAAATTACTCGTTCATTCAGCCAATGATCCTTGTAACGCTTTTAATGCCGTTTCTTTTGCATATATCCACGCAGAGCTTAATCAGTGACTTGTATACCTTGTCATTGATAGCATACGGCTCATAACTGTCACTTGCGCACTCTATTGTGATAGCTCTATTGTCATTGCTTGCACTTGAGGAACACCAGGAACGGTCTTTTTCCTCAACGTACATTGCAATTTTGCCATCATATCCGATACCGTAATTTGACGAAGCCTCTTTCGTCTGAAAGAGCTCGCCGAGCGGTTCAACAGCGCACTGACCTACAACGCAATGAATTGTTATAGTATCTATCTTGTGGTTTCTGGGGCTGTTCCTGTGAGGACTTATCCTCGTGTAACTGATTAACGAACTATTACTCATATTATTCTTCCTCGCTTTCGCTCTTATTTTTGATTTGCTCCATTATATTGGTTAATTTTTTCGGCACCGGAAGCCCCAGTGCGGCGGCATTCTCAATTATGCTGATACCTTCATTCGCGATGTAAAACAACATCACAGCCGACATTGCGGCAGGAGTTCCGCCGAGTATGTACGTGTCGGCGATGTGACCGACCGCCACGAAAACCAGTATCAGAAATTTCTTTGCCAGACCTCTGAAACCAACCTCTGATGATAAACGCTTTTCGATTATGGCCACAATCACGCCCGTGATATAATCCAATGCCATAAAAGCTATAAGCGCCCAGAACAGTCCGTTCACCTCGCCGTACATAAAGCCCAGCACTGCCCCGACAGCACCTGCTATGCTGTCAATAATTATCTGTATCTTGCTCATTTTTTGTCCTTTCCGCCTATTCGGCTAAAAAATCTTCTATTGCTATCATCTCGGCAGGTGTCAGAGCGACATCAGTCGAGAGAATATCAATCTTCTCGGATATGTCAACATCGATGTTGAGCAGTTCTTCAAGCTCTGCGTTGCAAGCATCTACGTTTTCGGGGCGGATAACGTACTTCTCGCCGTCCTGATCGCCGTATTTATGCAGTAGCTTCTGCCTCTGCTCATTGTACAGCTTAGATTCTTCGTCGATACGCCTTGCCAGCTTTGCCACAGCATACGACTGTATAACGGGCAGTTCCTTGCTCATCAACTTACTTATGACGGGGATCGCGTTTACTACAGTTGATAATTTCATATGTCCTCCTTATTCTGCATCCTGGACGGTATATACCGCGGTCTGAAACTCTGTATAATCCGCTCTGACTGTGGTTTTATTTTCTTCGTACAACTCCGCGTTCGATACAGTCATACTCACTGTAGCGGTTTTGTCCGCACGGATCGTAGCGCTGAAATACGCAATGGTCTGTTCGTTACCCTCTCCGTCAGTGATGTAGCTTGTACCATCAAACTGTGTTGTTTTGTTACTTCTAAGCATAATTAACTCCTTTCGCTTAGTGCTTTCCTTAATTTTTTTATTTCGTCCCACATAATAGGGATACTCCTGTTTTGTTAGCCATTGTTAATTACTCCTTTCATAATAAACCGTTACATCTATAACGTACTCGCAGATACCTCTTTCATCTCTGCCTGCGTTATGCGCCTCACTGCAACTCAAAAAGCCGACCGTGTGCCCCCCGGCAGTATAGCCATGTACATCGGTCAGCTTATCAAGTATTTCGTTTGCCGCACTCTCGGCTGTAGTCGGATTGTCCGTCCAGTGTATCAGTACGCTGATGTGCTTTTCAAGTGTTTTCGTGCAAGGCTTACCGCCTATGCTGATTTTCTTAGGATAGGTGTTTTTTGACGCATACACGCCGATACACTTATCCTGATTTGCGTCTATACAGCCTGCGTATACATTCTCTATGCTGAGAACATCAGCAAGCATATCGGCTACTTCAAGTAACGTCATACGCCTGTTCTCCTCTTGAAATCATATATAAACGCATCACGGGCAAGGTCTTTCTTTCCCCCGCTTACATAAGGTTCAAACCACCCTGCCCCTGCGTTTGCGTTCTTGCCCTGCTGAAAGTGATATTCAGGGTGATAATACAGCCGCCTTGCCTGAGGCACATCGTTGACAAGAGATATATGTATCTTCTCGTCAGAGGAAGAAAAGTCAACAACGCTATTTTGGTCCTTATACCCCTGATAAGGACCGTTACCGCTGACATAGGTACCGCCATTCTGTAAAACATACTGATCCGCCGGCAAGGTTGCGGAACTTACGAGATCAGTTCTAACCTGTTCCATTGCTACCTCAGCACTTTTTAACGCCGCTGCTTCCAGATTTGCTATAGCAGCCTTATCAAGCTTTACGGTTACTTTTATCATAATCTCACCTCGCAGGTATAAAAAATACGCCCGCTTGCACGGACGCTTGACAATATGTTACAGGTATGATATAATCACAATAAGGAAAGGCAGATCGCTGTAAGCGGTTTACCTCCGGTAAGAATTATCAATCATGATAACCGTCCTTCGGCCAAAGGGCGGTTATCTCTTTTTATTGTTGCATTTTAGTAGCACTCCGACTATATCAGTCAGGAGTATAAGTAACGTAAGCACTTCTATAACGCTCATGCAACTCACCTCCTTTTCAGGAGGGAGATTTAAACCGCCTACCGTTTTATACGATCTGCCCGTGTGAATTATATCATACGGGTTTTATTTTGTCAAATAAGCTCCAGTCTTGTGTAATTTACCGTCCCGTCGGGGTTTTTAGCCTTTTCCGAGCCGTATATCTTGTACTCTCTGCCACCTATCTCCACAGCTCCGTCAACTATCGGACTGTCCGGGGCAATATCACCGCAGAAAAGAGCCTCGCCAGACAGCGTTATAAGCTGTTTTTCTGCGGATAATTTCTGCCGTGCTTTTTCCGAATGGAAGCACTTACCCTCAAATATGACCGTCCGCTTCTTTGAGCCGTCACGGTTAAGTCCGTCTGTACGATAAACGGTACACGGAGTTGTACAAACCCTTTCGGGTACAAGTTTCGGATATTTCATTATAACCCCCTGTAGCAAAGCCCCGTCTGCAACAGCGTGTTGTAAACCTGCCGTGTTGTAGTGACACCGCAGTAATTTATAACCTTAGAGCTGTCAAACGACATTGACACGCCGCTGATACTATAGGAACTGAGCGGGCTGTCAAGCAGCTCGGCATTATCAAAAACAAATGCTGTCTGCTGTGACAGTGCCAGCCTTACCTTATCCTGCTGAAACGCTGTCAGATTATTAAATCCTATAGCTGTTATGCGGTTGAAGGTCAGTGTGTCGATGTCGCTCTCCGCCCTGTTTTCAAGAGCGTTGTACGATTCTGCGTATCGGGTGACAGTCCGTTTTTCTGACATATTTGATAAAGAAAATCTACACGTTTACGGTATTCATCGTAATTCGCGGCATCTACCTTTACAATAGCGTGCAGTGACTTCTTTCCGCTGTAGACAAGTACAGCTACGGGCAGTTCAAGCTCGCAGATGATTGCGTGCTGTTTTTCTATATCTACATTGTCGCTTTCGACAAGCGCATATCTGTATTCGGTTACGTTTTCATTCTTTACGCCTTTGCCGTCAAGAGGATTGAAACGTATCCACGCCCCCGCCTGAGTGTTGTAATCACCGAGAACAGAGCCTATATCGCCGTCACACTGCGACAATGATTCGATAAGCTGACCTGCCGTGCGGTCATAATAGCCCTTGTTGGCAGGGATGAATTTACCGTCTTTTTCGTAGCTTTGCACAACATATCCGACATTTTCGCTCTGCTCGAATAATGCTTCAAGGTATCTGATTATTTCTCTGTGAGGCTGCCAGTCTGTCGGAGCGTTTATTTCTTTGCCCTCTATCCAGTTTTTGTTTACAACTACGTGTTCATCGTGATGTTCGTATGATATTTCATCGTCCCAGTCAAGCTCACGGTCTTCTCCCGTGCCGAACATCATTCCTCTGTCCTTAGCCATCTGAACTATGGTAGCGCCCGTGACAGGCGAGGAAGAGCCGTTGAAGCTCTCCCATTTCTTTTCACATTCGCCTTTATGGTATCTGTTGTCATTTGCCGACCAGTTATCCCATACGGTAACGGAATAGCCCTCTTCTTTGAGCGCCATACCGACATTCACCCATTCCTGATAGGAAAGGTCTGACGGGCTTATATATTTAAGTGCTTCGTTAAGGTCAAAATCAAATTCCGACATCTGAATTATTCACCACCTTCGGTTCATAGCTTGCAGGATCTATTCCGTTCGGAACGTGCCAGTTGTTAGCCGCTATTCTGTCAATCAGATTTCTTGCACTTTCAAACTGCCATGTGCCGACGTGCTTAAAGCCCCTGCTTTCGAGAAAACGTATCTGCTTCGGTGTTGTAAGACCGAGAGTGCGCCGTTTGCCGAGCCTGTCCAGCAAAAGCTGAGCTTTACCGGCATTGTCAATCTCATCGGGGAATATACCGAGCTTTTCGAGCGTTGTTTTCTGCTTGTCCGACGGAGGAGAACACTCCCAGCCGAATGCTGGAACATAGGAAGATAAGTCTTGCCTGCGGGACGCGCACTCTGATGTTGTTCATTCGTCTGTTTCCTCCTTATAAACAATTTCCGTGTGTTTCGCCGCGAAATTTATCATTCTCGTAGCGACTGTTTTGGTAGACAATCCTGTTTCCTTTGCGATGTCCTTGACGGTCTTGTATGCCGCCTCGCTGACCATAACTCTCAGCTCCGAGCCGCCATCAGCGACAAATTTCAGCTTGTTCAGTTTCTCTCACCTCCTGTTTGTTGCATGCGTTTTTATGGAGTACAGTTAGTATTCAAAACCTGATTTATAGCAGTTTCGATTTTGATTGACTTAATTTCACCTGTCATTATCTTGTATAAATTAGATGAATCAAGATAGGTTTCCGGCAGAAGTTTTTTAACTTCTTCTATAAGCCATTTTTGCGTTTTGTTTAGCTTTATAAGTTTGACTTTGACCTCTACTCCGTACTCTGTTAATGTTCTTTTACGCTCGCTAATAGTTATCACCTCTTTTACATATCAATCTATACTATATATCATTATAGTGTTGACTTTTACGGAAAAATGTAATATACTGTAGATGTGAAATGATTATATTACGTTCTTCCGTACTGTCCATGTTTGTATTATATTACGTTTCTCCGTAAACATCAATGGTTATTTTGAAACAATTTACGGAATTTTGTAAGATTGTACGGTTGCACAAAAAATGAGGTGTAACTATGTCAGAATTGTACATAAGAATTGAGAATTTATGTTTGAAACATAAAATTTCAGTTACAGCAATGTGCAGAGAAGCCAAAGTAAGTAGAGGATCTATCACCGATTTGAAATACGGCAGAAGTAAAGCTCTCTCATCAGAAGCAGTTTCAAAAATTGCCGAGTATTTTGGGGTTCCTATTGATTATTTATTAAATGGCGAAGAAAACATAAGGGTTGAAGCTCACAATGAGCCTATTTACCTCGACGATGAAACAAGAGACATAATTGACGAACTACGAACTCGACCTGAAATGAAAATACTTTTCAGCGTGTCGAAGAATGTTACCAAAGAAGATATAGAAGCTACTGTTGAAATTTTAAAGCGTTTGCAAAAGGACAGTGAATGATATTGGATTATTGTATCAGATACATTTCTTTACCTACTACAGTAAAAGGCGTTACAGCTATGGATTACGACGGGTTTTACAATATTTACATAAACTCAAATATATCGTATGAGGAACAAAAAAAGGCTATAGCTCATGAAATGGAGCATATAGCCAGAGGCGACTTTTTTAGTTTTAATTCTTTAGAAGAAGTTGAACAAATGTAGAAAAGTAAAAGCGTGGAAATGACGAGGTGAGATTATGTATGAAGACTTAGATACGGCTACACGAGTATATTTGATATATTGCGGTATAGCCGATTATAAGTACTGGGTACGGGAAAGCACAAGCATCGACAAATTTTTTGATAATTTAGACCGGTTGCAATCCGCTTTAGAAGAATTGTGTACTATTGAATACGACGGTTTTTATCATCCTACACCAAGTGAAGAACTACAAGAGATTACTGCAAATTATCAAAAGTATTGTCAAGCTTTCTTTAAGCGATATTGGAATAAGACTTTGTACGAAGCGTCTAAATTAAAAACAGAAAAAGGTAAGCAAAACAAAGTAAGCAAGTTCTTTGAAAGCATAGGTCCTTATAAAGAACGGTTATCTGAAGGCACTATTACGGTGATTAAAGAATTTAAAGCTGACAGCGGCTACAATAATACATATTTAAGTAAATCGGAAAAGGACAAAATTTTTATAATCGAAACGGACAAATTGCTTTCCGACTTGACAAAGAACAAACCTATTTTTGAAAGTACCACTGAAGAAGCCTATTACAACTTCTTTGTTAAAAACAAAGGACTGTTAGAAAGGCTTTTTCAGACTTCAATTAGTGATAAAATTTTTGATGATCTGTGCAGGTTGTATATCATTTATCCAGATTACAGAAAAATTAAACGTTATCTTAAATTGAAATATGATCTAACTGACTGGTTTGCTTTGCCACTTAGCTTAGCACCGTCAAGAATCATCACGTGTCTGAGAGAATATAATTCCTTAAATCATTTACATACTCCCGATGAGCCGTACACAATCATCACACACAGTGCCCCGTGCCACAAATGCCGTGAACAAAGAGGAAAAACGTATAGAATAAAGGAAGCAAAAATGACTATAAATTTTCCGCCTTTTTGTGTGTACGGATGTTCAAGTGCTGTTTTTTATCAGCCTGAGTTTTTGAAACTTCAAAAACCGCTATCCATTCCTGACACACTGTTTGCAGACGCTATTGAATTTAACAATGAAGGGAAATACAGTAAATCGGCCGAAGCAGGCTTTCAAGCGTGTTTATTGATCCCAAACAGCGAACGCTATATACAGCGTGTGCCTGAAATGCTTGCAAAAGTAGAACGATACAAAGATGCCGTCCAAGTGCTTAACGCTTATATCAGTGCAACAGGAAGCAACGAAGAGTGGGTAATCACGCTGAGGGAGAAATACCAAAGAAAAGCTAAACAGTAAAGAAGCGCTAATGTCGTGAAACGCTACCTTAGCGATGATCATCCTCCGTACAAAGACGTGGATTGAAATAAATTAGGAGGTGTTAAAATGCCGATATACAAAACAAGCGTAAAAAAAGACGGTTTGCAACAATACAGAGTTCGCATAAACTATACGGATAGTTTCGGCAAGGCACATTCCCTCACCAGACACGCATACGGTCTTGCGGAAGCAAAGCAGATGGAGCAGGATATAATAAGAGAATACTGCACTGAGAAGCCTGCTGTCACAAGAATGACGGTACAGCAGTTGTACAATGAGTACATCTTAGCAAAAGAAAACGAAGTGAGAGCGACATCTCTTGTACCGATTAAAAACTGCCTTGCAAAAGGCGCATTACCATATCTTGCAGATAAGCAACTTGATAAGCTGACTGTTCCGGCTTTGCAATCTTGGAAGAATGACATAGCTATGATTGACGTGTCGATCAGCACAAAGCAAAATTATTACGCAGAACTGAGGCAGATGCTTAATTATGCTGTTAAAATGGGATATATTCCGAAAAACAATCTGACGATTGTCGGAAATTTCAAAAAAGATACGCAAGCCTTGCCCAAAGAGGAGCTTCATTTTTATACGCCAGATCAGTTTAAGAAATTCATCGCCGTTGCAAGAGAACAAGCAGAGAAAAAAGACACTATCAATGACTGGAGCTATTATGTTTTCTTTTTTATTGCATACTTTACAGGAGCAAGAAAGGGCGAAATTTATGCGCTGAAATGGTCCGATATCAAAGGGAACGTTCTTAGCATATCGAGAAGCGTAAATCAAAAAGTCGGTAGAATAGTAGAAACGCTACCTAAGAATAGCTCGTCTATACGCACACTGCAAATTCCGATGTCACTTGAAGTTGTCCTCAAGGAGCAGAAACAACGGCAAATGAAAGATAAAAATTTTACTGACGATTACAGAATATGCGGAGGGATAGACTGCATTAGAGATAGTACCGTGTGCAATAAAGGTTTTGATTTTGCAGATAAAGCAGGCTTGCCACATATCAGGTTACACGATTTCAGACACAGCCACGCATCCCTTCTTGCTAGCGAGGGTATCAATATTCAGGAGATAGCAAGGCGGTTAGGTCATAGCAATGTTGAAATGACTTGGAACACTTATTCTCACTTGTATCCGCATGAAGAAGAACGTGCTGTAAGTGTACTCGATAAAATTTTTCTGAAATAATTCGTGTAATTTTCGTGTAGTAAAAAAATAAACCGCATAACAATGCGGTTTATAAAGATTATGGTCGAGGTGACAGAACTCGAACCTGCGGCATCCTGCTCCCAAACGAATCTATGAAGGCACTTTCCGCTAAAAATAGCTTTTTCTGCCGCTTTCCACTCGGAAAACCGCGCTCTTTAGCACTCTTGTATCCACTGTTTCCGAGTGCTCCGAAACGGTAGGTGGTCTGTTATGTGGTCAGCAAGATTTTTTTGCAGAATAATACACACTACACGCCTCTCGCTCTCACGCGAGAGGCGATCGCTTTTTATATGGTTATTATAACTCTGAACAGCAGTTTGTTCAAGTCAAAATTTGCACCGCAGTAGACAAAGAAAAGGGATTACGAAAGAATAAGGCATAGAATGGTAAATTTGCAACGAAAAGTCGACAAATGCTGAAATCACAGTGTTTCTCTGCTGTAAATTGTTGATATTTGGCACACAGTGTGGTATAATGTAGATTAGTGATACAATGCACTGACTATAACTACTTACGAGGTGTAATAAAATGGCCGCAAGCTATAAAAAATTGTTCAAGCTTTTGATTGACCGTGATATGAAAAAGAAGGAACTCGCCAAAAAAGCCGGCATCAGCATCGCAACAATCACTAAGATGGGTAAAGACGGCGCAGTAGTCTCCAGTGATGTCCTCGTAAAGATCTGTACGGCACTGGATTGCAAGATGGACGATATTGTTGAGATTGTACCAAGCAAGTAAAGTCCTGTTTATCGTACATTAAATGTTGTAAAATTGATATGAGGAGTAGTCTTTCTTATGATTACTATCGATGATTTATCTTTATGGATAAAAGAAAATACTGCATTAAGCGACAGTTCGATTTATAAATACTCTCGTGCTGTAAATACAATTTCAAATGAAATGCAGCAAAAAGGAATAATACCTGTTGGGTTGTTTGACATGTCGGTATTGCAGTGTGATTTTTATTTACCTATTATACTGAGAGATCCGGATTTTATTTCAAAGAATAGTACTGGAAATAACATGTACAGCAATGCCCTCAAGCAGTATCGCATGTTTAGAACAGCAACCTCAGACATGGTCATCAACCAATCTGAAGTTGAAGACGCGATTTTAGGGTACGAGAATCTTAATGAAACAGAAAGAACCGCTATTGTAAAATCCCGGGTTGGACAGGGATTGTTCCGAAAAAAGTTACTTGAAAAATACAATAGTACTTGTATTATTACTGGTGTTTCTGTTAAGAGGTTATTGATTGCAAGTCATATTAAGCCTTGGGCGGTTAGTGATAACGAAGAAAGACTCAGCGATGAAAATGGTTTGTTGCTTAGTCCTACATATGATAAACTTTTCGACTATGGATTAATTACATTTACAAATCTAGGGAAGATTATTGTTTCATCGCAGCTCTCCGTTGAGGATCGAACAAAACTCCACCTGTCGACAGATAGAGAATATGAATTAAAAATGACTTCAAAAATGAAAGAACACTTGGATTATCACAGGGATATTATTTTTGTTAGAAAGTAGTTTTTGAAATGAGGTTTATTTGTGGATAATCATACTCCTGAGCAGCGCCGCAAAAATATGCAGGCGGTTAAGAATAAAGATTCTAAAATTGAATTACTTTTGCGCCGGGAGCTTTGGACTCGAGGAATCCGATACAGAAAAAACACCTCAAAAGTATTCGGACATCCTGATATTGCCTTTATAGGAAAGAGGATTGCTGTTTTTTGTGACAGCGAATTTTGGCATGGATTCGATTGGGAAAACAAAAAGAACGAAATCAAATCTCGGCGAGATTTTTGGATACCGAAGATAGAACGTAATATGCAGCGTGATATTGAAGTGAACAACAAACTTCGTTCGGAAGGTTGGCTGGTATTGCGGTTTTGGGGCAATGAGATAAAAAAGAATGTTATTGCCTGTGCCGACGAGATCGAGAAAGCGTGGAGGGAAAGAAATGATTAGATTTGCGGCTGAAGAATACCAAGAATGCAAAAAATGGATAGCGAAAAAGATCCAGGGGGGTTATTCTTGGGCTGATGTGAAAAAACTTTGCACGACCGACGAAATGTTTGAAGAAGAATTTTATCGTATGCAAGAAGATGAAATGATTATTCCTCCAACAATGAATCCGGAAGATTGGGAAGCACTGGTATGCGAGCAAGAGGAAAATCATATTCCTATTGTTGATATGTTCGGCGGTATTTCTGCTGAAGGTGCCACGAATACTCTTTCTGTTCCTATGGGCGGTGCGTCTGCATGGAATAACTACAAAAACCATCTGTTGGGCAGAACTGACGGAAAACCTAAAATGTCTGAAGAAGCTGTCACTTTGGTAGAAAAGAACTGCCACTGGTTATTGAACCATATGAAAAGAGAGACTCGCGACGTAGGCCCTGTTAAAGGATTGGTTATGGGGAGCGTTCAATCAGGTAAGACGGCCAATATGATCGGTCTTGTTTCTATGGCGGCAGATTATGATTGGAATTTCTTTATCATTATGTCGGGCTCGATTGACAATTTAAGAAAACAAACCAGAGATCGCTTTTGTGCTGATTTAATGCAAAGTCAAGGTGTCAATTGGAGAGTGCTTGATTATATAAGTAATCCTGACTATTTGATAGATATTAAAACTCAAGAAAAATATACTGAGTGCGATTTAAAGCTGAACAATCTCGGAAATAACACTTGGGGCTACCGCTATGTTACCGTTTGTTTGAAAAACAGCACCCGTTTGGAACGGTTGATAAATTGGTTGCATTCCGATCCTGTTCGTGCCGCAAAACTCAGAATCTTGATTATAGATGATGAAGCAGACCAAGCGGGAATTAATACAGCTAAGATGTCTGAATATCTTACTGAGGAAGATGTCGTTGAGCGAACAGCAATTAACCAATATCTCGTTAATTTAGCAAATGGGAAAAATGCAGATGGAACGGAAACCAATGCTCCGTTTCAAGCTATGAACTACATCAGTTTTACTGCTACTCCTTACGCAAATGTGCTTAATGAAGCTTTTGAGGAATCTCTTTACCCGAAAGATTTCATCTGCAGTTTACCGGAATCCAACGAATATTTCGGCGCGAAAGCTATTTTCGGAAGTTGTTCTGACGAGGCGTTCCCCGGTCTCAATGTTATTCGTACGGTTTCTGAAACAGAAATGAATGAACTCAAAGCAATCCATAAAGGTACGGCATTCATTTTGCCGACAGAATTTAAGAAATCGGTTTGTTGGTTTTTGTGTTGTGCGGCAGTTTTACGAATTCGCGGACATAAAAAACCTATTAGTATGTTGATACATACCACGGCTCTTCAACGAAGCCATTTTGAAGAATACGAAATACTGAAAAATTGGCTTTTGCGCGAACGTACCACTGGAGAAATTATTTCCCTTTGTGAATCGGTATATAATATCGAAAGAGAAGCGTTCACTCTTGAGGATTTAAAAAACAGCTATCCCGGCTACGGAAGAATTAATGAGATAAACGGAGAATATCCCGATTTTTCCGTTATTAAACCGGAAATCGAGTTGTTGCTTGGCCACATAGAGAATATTATGATGGCTGACGATCGTTCTTGTGGTTATCACAAAGATACAATTCACCTTTGCGTAGATAATTGCGGAGCGAATAGACATGCGGAAGAAGGAACATATTTGAGAGTGGTTTATCCTTCTTCGGAGAAATTGTCAGCTATGGATAAAGCACCCGTCTTTATTGTCATCGGCGGCAATACTTTGGCACGTGGTTTAACATTGGAAGGCCTTGTTTGTACATATTTTGCACGCAACGCCAATCAAGCCGACACTTTGATGCAGATGGGGCGCTGGTTCGGATACAGAAAAGGTTATGAACTTTTACAGCGAATTTGGATGCCTGTTGCGCTGCAGGACAAATTTGTATTACTTGAAAAGATCGATGAAAAATTGAAAGAAGAATTGCAGGACTACATGGAGAAAGGTAAAAGTCCTGCACAATTCGGCCCGCGCATTGTTAACTCCGCTACGATTAAGCGCTTTATGATTACCGCTAAAAATCGTCGACAAAATGCAGAAGAATGTGATTTTGATTTTAGTGGCGACAGTTATGAAACTACCAAATTTGATGAATCCGAAAATACACTTAACGGCAACATTGCGGCAACCGAGAAATTCCTTAGCGAATTGGGACAAGGTAGACAATCCGCTGTTGCGGGGTTGGCTTTTGTATGGCACGGAGTGAGTTTTGAAACAATCAAAAATCGATTTTTGAGCGAGTATTCTATATCGGAACATTCTTCTCTTTCGGTTGATATTCCTATTTTTCTTAACTGGATGGCTGAAATGAATAAGGAAGGAAAATATTTGAATTGGAATGTTGCTATCGCAGGAGATAAGAATTCAGATACTCAGTGGACTGTAAATAATTGTACAGTGGGAACAATAGAACGTTCCAGAAAGAAAGATAAACCGTGTGTTGATATCGGTTCGTTGCGTTCCGGCAGAGATGCAATTTGTGATGTCATCCCTGAGGATCTTACACCTGAGCAAAAAGTTGCATTCGATTCTACTCGTAAAAACGGGAAAAACATTATTTCTGCAAGAAGCAAATTCGGATTAGAAGATCGCCCGCTGTTGCTCTTGTACCGTATTGATAAAAACCGTGGGAAAGAATCCAAGTTGAGATGTAAGATCGGAACAACAGCCGATATTATCGGATTCAGTATTATTGTTTCAGGCGAGAGTCTCGGAGGAGGAACTCATGCCAGAACATTAACAGTACGCATCCCCGTTGATGCCTAAAGGAGAAGAATTATGTTTTTAGATACGAAAGTGCTTGAATTAACACAGTCAGTTTCATATGGCAGTGTGACTCTCAAATCATTGCAAAATGATAACATTCCGGAGCTGGATTTACTTGTCCGTGAAGCCATACAAAACAGTTCGGATGCAGCTCTGCAAGAGGCGGATGACTCTTTTACGGTGAAGTTTAATACCGGCACTTTCGTTCCTGCTCGATTTAATACAAATCTGAGCGGTATAGAAGGTATCCTTGATGAAATGTTCCCGGGAGAAACTGCTGATTTTTTGGAAATAAGAGATACAAAAACGCAGGGATTAACCGGTCCGCTTCGCATAGATGATATGCCGTCTGACGATCACGGGAATTTCTTTAAATTGATTTTTGATACAGGCAAGAAACAAACCCAAGCAGGAGCAGGAGGAAACTGGGGCTTCGGTAAAAGTGTTTATTATCGAGTCGGAATGGGTATCGTTGTTTTCTATTCCAGAATAAAAATTGAGGGTAGTTATGAGTCACGCCTTATTATTACCTTGGTAGAAAATGAGGAAAATCCTGATGCAATACTTGCTAAAATTAACCCTCGTTCCGCTGGAAAAGCATGGTGGGGAATAAAAGAGGGAAAAGATGATTTTCTCCCGATAACCGACGATGAGCTCATACTTGAGATATTGAATGTTTTCGGGATCCCCGCATTCCGACCTAATGAAACAGGTACTTCCATAATAATACCGTACATAGATAAGCAGAAGCTCTTAAAAAATATAATTCCCGAAGAAGCTAATATTAGTGACGATATTCGTGCTAGGTGTACATGGGCATCGAATTTTGAAGAATATTTGATTTTGGCGATTCAAAAGTGGTATGCGCCTAAAATACATAATCAGCATTTGAAAGAGTTTTGTAACAAAAAATGGCTGCGAGTCTACGTAAACAATAAGCCCATTCGTTATGACACGATGCTTCCGTTCTTTAAGCTGGTTCAGGAATTATATACAATTGCCATTGCCAAAACATATGATTACGACTATCAAAGCGAATGGTTAAGTAATGCGATCTGTTCGGCTGTTCCGATTCGCAATTATTTCGATACCTCAGAGAACAGTAGTACGGCGGGTTACGTGGCGGCAATACGTATCAATACCGAGGATATGTATGGCGGTCAGAATTATATGGATCCTTGTATATATACAAGACACTTTGAAAATGATCCCGACATCAACGAGCCGATTGTTATGTATTCGAGAGATCCCGGAATGGTAATTGAATATACAATCGCCGGTCCATGGGTGAAAGGTATTACACCTCCCGAACGTTCTGATGAATACATTTTTGCTTTCTTTGTGCCGATTACCACTAAAAAACTGAAAGCCGATCTGTCTGAGAAAAAGTATGCCGATATGGAACTCGGTGAGTATTTGCGAGAATGCGAGGCATCAGATCATATGGGCTGGAAAGATCCTGCAAATATGCAGGTGGTAGAGAGAATCCAGAAAAATACTGTTAATCAGATATTCGGAAAAATCGTCTCGCTTAAAACCAAGCAAATAGAAGCGACTGCCAGTAAATTATCCGGTAAATTGGGAAGGAAGTTGCTTCCTCGCATTGGCTATGGTAGAGTTCCCAGAGGTGGTGGAAGCGGTGGATCCGGCGGTGGTTCCAAAATAAACAATGTTGAGTTTAACATTATCTCCCGCAATATCACAGAGGCGGAACTTACTATTGAATATGAGTTGAAACTTACTAATGGAAAGAAAACAGCAGAACTTACAGTACTGATTGATTCTGAGGGCGGTTTGATTGATCCGAAGGCCTGGCAAAACGATATCGGTACAGAGTTTCCCGTAGAATTCACGGAAGTTACGATCCATTCCTTGTCATCTACAACAGAAGAGAAGAAAATATTTACGGATGTTTTTTGCAATAAAGATCACATCAGAATGAGAAATCAGTATATCGAGTTGAATTTGGATAATATTGATGAGGTGTATGCCGGATTTAAGATTGTTTCCAATATTTCTTCTCCTGTCATTAAAGGAAAAATAAAACTAAAGACAGCGGATAAAAAATATCGTCCGTCTTTTAAAATTGTATAAGGAGGCAGCCTAAAGTGAATGAACTATCTTTCTTTCCTGTTCTTACGGAAGAATTAATTGAAGATTGTGGCTGCCGGTGCGACAAGTATACTTTTTCATTTGTATATCAGGATCAGAAACACGAACTTGTTCAAAGCGGAAAAAACACAATTAAGTTGACAGACCCTCTTGAAATTTGGAAAATCGAAGATGAAGGATTGTCTATTGAAAAGAAAGTGGAAATTTCTCATCCGCACCTATTATACGGCAAACAAGGGGTTGCTCCTCACGGATCCGAAATCGGTGTTTGTATTATTTGGACAAATCGTTCTTTGACTCAAACGGGATATATTCTTCCTGATAAAGATAATCAGACACCCACAGGACGAACATGCACTTTTATGCACACTTTTACACCCGGCGAAATTAAAGGAGATTTGGAACTTTCGTTAGTTCTTTATCTGAAAAATTCCTCCAAGGAAGTTGCGCACGATGAAACACATTTAATTAATGAAGAAGGTGTTACGCTGGGCGAACTGGAGTCAATTTCGCTGGATTTCAATAGCATTTATATGGAATTTCCCATTGAAGAATGCAACGCAAAAGATCAGCCCCTATGGTGGGTCGAATTTTCACAATGGGAGGATCCTCGTGTTGATTTGTTCGGCAAAGAAAATGTTTGTCTGTATTTGAATACGGCTTATGATGCTTGTCCGATGGCGGGCGAAACGATCAAAAATATTGATTTGTTGATTCAAATTATTTCGACAACTTACCTGTTGATTTTCAAAAGAATGAGCGATGAAGACTTATATGCAACCAAGTATGATGTTGGATTGAGCCCTAATAGCATTTGCAGCATTATGCACCAGTTTATTCTCGGGTGTGATAATTTGCAGTGGGAATCAGACGAAAACTTACTGAAAAGCATTCAAATGAATGTAGCGTCTATGTTGAAAGAAGGTGAAGTTTGATGCAATTAAATATTCGTAAACTCACCTTAAGCGAAGCCAAAAACAGAATTGCGGCAATCGATTCTTTAGAAGATATTGCATTTGAAGATTTGATCAATCATTGGAAAATCTATGATGTTGCAGAAGAATCTTATGATTCTACATACAAAGAATTCCGTGCGGAGTTGATTGATTGTTTTAAGTCTGCGCTCGAAGGGAGCGGCGGAAAAATGAATTACACGCTTGATCTTCGAATGGGAATAAAACTGTATGAACTTCTCAGCCCGGAATCGGGATTTACAAACGTTCAGGCAAATGATGACGATATCTGGCGATATATTTCAGTCTGTGTTATGCCTGATATAACATATCTTCGTTATCCCAAACCGGAACAAGGAAGTATTCGCATTAATCAAAAGCGATTTTATTCTCATACCCGCCGAATTTGGTTGAAAACATTATGGTGGTATGTTCATTTGGGCTGGCAAGGAACATCGCAGAAAACTTTTGAAGTCTTAAAAAACAACGGAACCAATATCATCAGCCATTTTATTGAACGTCCGGGAAAAGGTTATCGTCCCGCACTCTTTCGAAGCATGATGTATGTGTATTCTACCTTACCTACGCAGAAGGATACGATTTTCAGAGCGGCGGCGAAATTGAATTTGGCAAAGTGTGTAACCGTAGAACCGGCCTTGACAGTAGGTGGTGAAAAAGCATATACTGCTACGCTGTTCAACGAAATATTGCAGAAAGGAAAGTTGGAAAATGTTGACTGATGAAATCCAGAATAATTGGGACAGCGATATAATAGGGTATGCTCAACCGCTGTTGTCATTAGAGGAATCCGACTATCCTGCTTGGACGGTGAAATTAATTGACAGCTACGGTGTCGCTATTCCGTACGACGGAGAACAAGAGATAAACGAGAATTTTTCAAATGCTCGAATTTACAGCAGTGTAATCAGATTCGACGCAACAACCGAGCGAAAAGCGTTGTTGTTAACTACCGGATCCATAGAAATTACGGTGCCTTTTTCTGCTTTGTGTGCTGAACTTGTCGATCCCGGTGAAAATGGTTTATTCAGAAGTGAAATCACCGATTCTCCGGTTCGGTGGTGGCGTGAATGGAAAGATTTGCTGGGAAATAAAAGCATTGATGATCGTGTTTATGATGTTCTCGGCGAATTGTGTGTGTTGAACAGATTAATTGATGTCGGAGAAGAGGCAAGCTGGAACGGTCCTTTGGGAGCATCCTATGATATTGAAACCGACAAGCGATTTGTAGAAGTCAAGTCTTCTGTAGTGAGAGATCGACGAGAAATAACAATCAGTAATCATTTCCAATTAGATCCTCCCGGAAAACATTTGGATTTGATTTTTTGTCAATTTGAGCCCTCAGTTTCTTCCGGTTATTCAATTAATGCTATTGTTGAACAGCTAAAAGCTAAAGGAATTAACGTAGGTGACATTAACCGAAAATTAAAAGAGCTCGGTTTTGAAGAAGGTCGTAGCTCACGAAATAAAAAGTTTATTTTACACAGTATGCTAAAGTATACTGTTGATTCTGATTTTCCGCGCATAACTCCCGCATCGTTTGCAGGTGGTATTATGCCTTCCGGGATCACGAAAATTACATACACCGTCGATCTCAGTGGGATAACTCCTGAATCGATGATGCAAGGAGAAAAAAATGAGTTATAAGACTATTGACCTATGCGCCGGGATAGGCGGTATACGTCGAGGATTTGAGTTAACAGGTGCTTTTGAAAATGTTCTTTCCGCTGAAATTGATACAGCAGCAGCAAGAACTTATGAGCACCTATTTGGTGATAATCCTTTAAACGATTTGACTTCCGAGGAATTTAAGCAGAAAGCCGTAGAAACAAAGTATGATGTTTTGTTGGCGGGATTTCCTTGTCAGGCGTTTAGTCGTGCAGGATTGCAGCTCGGATTTCGTGATACAACCAAAGGAACGATTTTTTTCGATATAGCCGATATTATATCTCGCACGCGCCCGAGAGCGGTTTTCCTTGAAAATGTAGAGAACTTGGTTTCACACGATAAAGGTGCAACACTGAGACGAATTGTCAAGACATTGGAAGATGAACTTGGCTATCGAATCATCGGGGTTACATTAGACGAAGATGGTGAGTATGTTTACACGAGAGATTCTTTTGTAAGGAACTCCCGTTTCTTTGGGTTACCTCAAAACAGACCTCGTGTTTATATTATGGCGTTCAGCAAGAGAATTTACGGCGACGCTATAAAGCTTCTAACAGACGATCTTCCGCGCAAAAGATCGGAAGCAAACATTGCAGACGATTTGAATGATATTTTGGAAACCGAAGTCGACGATTTTTACTATATGTCATCAGGTTATTTGGAAACGCTGAAAAAACATAAAATAAGAGAACGGTCAAAAGGTCATGGTTTCGGTTATATTGTGGTAAATGAGCCCGATAATCCTACTCCTGTCGCAAACACCATTTTGGCTACAGGCGGTTCAGGAAAAGAACGCAATCTGGTCAGACAACATAAAGCCGGTGTTGCGGGAAGAACTGTAAAGACGAAAAAAACACCGCTGAATGATGAAGGGATCAGAGTGATGACTCCGACTGAATGGGGGCGTTTACAAGGATTTATAGGATACGGATTTGTTAATTCCGAAACTGGTGAGGATGAATTTTCTTTTCCCGAAAATACTGCATTAGCGCAACAATATAAGCAATTCGGAAACTCTGTTACGATTCCTGTTATTGAAGAGATGGCAAGGTTTATGTTGGAATGCTTTGATAAAATGACGCGAGATCAATTAAAGCTGATTATTCAGTTTGCGAAAAATAATGAATATATAACGCGGCGTGATGTGATTGAGTTGTTACGTATCACGAGTAATCAGGCAGGGTATTTACTGCGTAAGCTAGTGGCGGATCAAAAGCTTAATATGATTGATACTCGTAAAAAAGCAAGATATACACTTGTTTAAACACTATAGACAGGAAACTATATCTCAAAGGAAGCACAATGGTAAAAGATATGATTGACGATCCGATATTCCTTGCGAGAAAGTCGGAAGTTGCGACAAAAGAAGATTTTCAGGCAGCACAGGACTTGCTCGATACGCTTATAGCGCATAAGGATAGTTGTGTTGGCATGGCGGCGAATATGATCGGTGTCCGCAAGCGGATTATTGTGTTTGATAATGAAGGAACATATATGATTATGTTCAATCCTGAGATTATCAAAAAGTCAGGGCCATATGATGCAGAAGAAGGTTGTCTTTCTTTGCTCGGAGGCCCCCGCAAATGCAAACGCTATCAGACCATCAAAGTGCAGTGGCAAATCGCCTAATTCCAAACTCAAATCAGAACTTTCACTGGCTGGACGGCACAGATCATTCAACATTAAATTGACCATTGTAATGGGATATTGATTTAATAATTGATGGTTATATTTTAGGAGGAGAAAAATGCAGAAGAATATTAATTTCGTTCTATTACAAGCAAATGTGGTTTTCAATCAGCAACTAACTCTTTTTGGCAATGAATTTGATGACACAAAAGAGGGACGGAATTTAGCTTTTCACTCGGTTGTTGAAAAATTCATAGAGAAGAAAACAATTAAAATCAGTCCGAGAATAACAGAGTATGTTTTGGTTTATAAAGCTGAAATTACAAAAGATATTCTTTATTGTCAATTGGCCAAAAGAACTCAAATGGATACATACAAATTAACTGAGAATACTATAACACAGGAATCTATTGATAGTTATCCTCCGTTAGATGTGTTTATAAATTTAAAGCAACAACAATTTGCGGTTGAGTTGAATACCAAGATATTAAGTGCATCCACAATAGTAACTACCATAAAGAATTTGATGAACAGTTTGGTTAAGGATTTTAATATTTTCTTCAACACAATTGAAAGCAAAAAAGAATTTTGGGAATTGGTTTCTGGCAAAGAATCTATTCAAGAAATATCTTTTGATATGGTTGTTCCTAATTTTTTCGGTGCCACCGGAGCTGCCAAGGAACTTGTGTCTGGTGCAAAATTATCGTTGAACGCTGATAGCGTAGAATTAAGTATAAAAAACAAAAAAGGCGGTCTAAAAGCAACATTAGATGCTATTGATAGTTATGTGAAGTATTCTTCTGCTTCGGGTTCGTGGAAATTGAAAATTAAGTCTGATGGTGAGGCCAGATATCGCACTGTGAGTAGTACAGATTGTTGTTTAAAAAAGCAGATTGAATCTGATATTTTGGATTTAGTTAAGAAAATGGATAACAATTGGCAAGTTGATAATGCTGTTTATAATGGTTTATTAGATAAATTGAATGGGTTGTTTGATTATGAAGAATAAAACAATTGTTAAAGAAAAAAAAGTTTGTCTTTACGTAAAAAGAGAAACCTACTCCTATCAATTTTGTTTTCCGTTGTAAGTTTGGGAATAGGTTTTACCATTGCTTTTTATGGCAAAGGTAACAGCTATATCGAAACCGAGTTAATAACAGCAATTATAACTTTATTTGGTTTTGGCTTAACTGCTACGGTGTTTGTTTATCAAGCCTTTGAAAAGTCAAATTCCAATGAAAAGAAAAGCATAATATGTGCACTTTCCAAAACGCTATTGTTAACATTGTGTTTGGTTGTTGTATCGTTGATATTGGATTTTGCTGTAAGTATAGTGACGATAAATGTTGTTAAAGTTATTTTATCTACCTTGATGTACGCGGGATTGGTTTATTCTATAATATGTCAGTTTGATATTTTAAACTCTTTTGTTATAATAATCACAAACGGCAAGAAATCTGATAGAAATAAAGACGAGTAGTATTTGTAATCAAATGAAAAAAATATTCATTATTGGAAATGGCTTTGATTTAGCACATAGCCTTCCAACAAAGTACAATCCAGATTTTAAATCCATTGCAGAAGGAATTGAACAAATATCATATTTTTGGGATATCTATCAAAGTCAAGTGGCGGAGATTTGGTCGGATTTTGAAAATTGTTTGGCTTTTCCTGATTTTAACAATTTGAAAGAGATCTTTGACGGATACGCACCGGATTATTTTTCTGATTATGAACATGATAGAAATGCTATTATTACACAAGTTGATTTGAATGGAAATTTAATGAGAGCTTTATATTTGTTTGCCGATCAAGCAGAAAATGAAATCAATTTAAAAGAACCATTGTCTCAGTTTATTAAATTCTTTACCTCTAATGATTTGTTTGTAAATATGAATTACACGCACACATTAGAAATGCTTTATGGAATAAACAAAGATAAAGTTTTGCATATACACGGCGAGGTGGGTGCAAACAACTTGATATTAGGTTATCCTGAAGAAAATTATCAGCCAGAAAAGTACTATTATGATGTTAGACAAAAAGGAAGAGGTCCATATCGAGAAGTGGATATAGAGCAGCATATAGAAGATATGTTAGAAGATGGTTTGTTCGATTATTATACATATACCGCTTACGCATTTCTCATAGAAAAAACAAAGTCTTTTTGTAAATATTATAGAATTGATTTGCTAAATGATTTTGTTAAGGACGAGTATATTGAAGAAATAGAAATAATTGGTCATTCATGTGGCATTGATTTTCCCTACTTTGAATATCTTAACAGGAAATATCCCACCGCAAAATGGATTTTTAATCCCTTTGATGATAGGACAAAAGATAACGTTAAAAAAATGATTAATGATATTAAAATAATTAATTATCGAATAGTTTAATTCTCTCTGGACTTTCACAAACCTTTGTGGTATATGTTTGTACTGCAAAGGAGGGGCGGATATGGCACAGATGAGTTTAGAAGAATTGTACCGCGGAGAAGGTGCGGGAGAAAAGTACGGCATTATGGGAGAAGTTATGAAAGACTTCCTCCAAAATGGGCGTCCGTCGGAATACGACGAGCGGACATGGCTTGATATGCTGCTTGTAAAACACGCGCTGATTGCAGCAGAGAAAATGAAAAGTGAGGGCGACACGGTGTCGGGTATGACCGATAGCGTGCCGCCCTCTTCCTATGTGAGGTGGAATGAAAATGACAACGCTTGAAGATCTGTACTACGGCAATATCGTTCCGCACGAACACAGTTTTAAGCGTGGGAGTGCTTACAGTGATGTGTTGAGCTATGTTATTCGGCATCAGGATAGTTTGATACCGACGCTTACGGCTCAGCAAAAAGAAACCTTTGAAAAGCTCAAAGACTGCGAGGCGGAACTGCACGGTATGAATGAGCGCGAAGCGTTTATCAGCGGCTTTAAGCTCGCGGCGAGAATCATGACCGAAGTGTTGTACGAGCCGTCAGAGGATTGAATTTGCAGAAACAAGGCCGAGCCGATTTCGCGGTTTGGCCTTGCGATTTTCAGTTCGACACAGCACGGTTAAAATCTGCACCGCAGAAAACAAAGAAAACAGTATTCCCGCAAAAGCGCCGGAATATACACTGTTGGAGCAAAAAACTTGACAGAATTTCCTCGGTATGTTATACTGCAAGTAAAGAAAGCAACCGACAATTGAATACACATATTTTTATTTTGAGTTTCAGACTCGCACTTACATAATCACCGATGCAGATCAGCATCGGGATTGAGTGCGGGTCTTTTTGTTTTGCAAAACAGCAGTCCCCTACATAACACGGCGAAAAACCGTGTGAATTTAACAGGAGGAAAAACCAATGAAAGAATCTGTTTACACCGCTTATGAGGATCTTCCGCTGTTCCTTAATGCTGAAACGGTAGCCAAGCTCCTCGGTATCTCCATCTCAAGCAGCTACGAGCTGATGCACGAGAAAGGATTTCCGTCGTTGCGTATCGGCTCACGGCTCATCGTACCGAAAGAAAAATTCCGCGCATGGGTCGAAGAAAAGACGGGAGGCAACATTTGAAATTCACCCGATATCCAAAGCGTGATGCGATCCGGGATTATTTTCCTCTGCCGAATGAAATTTTCAGCTTGGGTCTCAGCACCGGTGAGATCGCAGTGTATGCGTATCTGATGTACTGCGAGGACAGGAAAACATTTCAATGCCATCCAAGCTACAAAACGATTGGCAACGCTGTCGGTATGAGCAAAAACACCGTCAAGAAATATGTAGACAGCCTGATTGAAAAGCAGTTAATTACTGCAGAGCCGACTTCCGTCATCACCCAAAAAGGAGAAAAGCGCAACGGAAATTTACGCTATACAATCCGCCCGATTGCGGAAGCATTAGAGCAGTATTACGAGCAACAGCTGATACGGCTGCACGAAGAAAATCGGCGTCAGGCAGCCTTGAAAAAACTCGCCGAATTTGACCGCAAACACGAAAAACCGGCGGTTTAAGGGCAGTTTTACGGCTCGTCCGAAAACAAGCAGGAGAAAGCGAGGGGTTGCCTTGCTTTCCCCTCGCAGGACACAGCGGACGGCAACGCCGACCGCACAAGGCTTTGTATGGCTTTTAAGAACGGTTATAAAAGCTTCAATTTCGGGGTTGCGGCGATAAAAACCTCGCTGATTTAGGGGTTGCGAATTTTACCGCAAATTTAGCTGGATATTCCGCCATGTATGTGGTATTGTGTTGTACTGCGAAAGGAAGTGATACTATGGCAAAACGAAGACCGTCGGGAGACGGTATGGTGCGCAAGCGCGAAGACGGAAGATGGGAAGGCAGAATCGTTGTCGGTCACAAAAAGAACGGCGATCCGATTCACCGCTATGTGCTTGCCCGAACACAAAAGGAGTTAATCGTAAAGCTCCACGACTGCATCGAGATGTACCGCGATGCCGACCTCACCGAGGATTCGAATATGACGCTCGGCGAATGGCTCGACCGATGGATCAATGAATATATGATCTTCACGATTCGCGAGAGCACGCTGGATTCTTACAAAGCGATGATTAAAAATCAAATCAAACCGTATCTCGGAGACAGACCTTTGTCGGCGCTGACCACGCAGGAGCTTCAAAAATTCTATAACACCGTCAAAAAGAATGGTCGGGTGAAGCCCGACAGACGACACGGCACCGAGCTTGCCGACAGTATGGTGCGCGGTATTCATATGATGCTGCACGAAGCACTCGATATGGCGGTGCGCCTACGGCTGATTGTTAAAAATCCAACGGTCGGCACAACGATTCCCAAAAACAATTATCCGCCGAAGCAGATACTCAATGACGAACAGCTTGAGCGATTCATGCAGCGCATCCGACAGGATGAGCGGTGGTACGATTTCTTCTACACCGAGCTGACCACAGGACTGCGACGGGGTGAAATCTGCGGACTGAAGTGGGAGGACTTCGATGCGGAAAACGGAAAGCTGAAAGTGAGGCGCTCGGTTGCTAAAAGGAAAGGCGGCGGATTGAATATCGGCGAAACCAAAACCGAGACGGGAACGCGCACGATTGTCCTGCCGCCGAGCACTGCGGAACTTCTGCGGAAGCGAAAAGAAACGGCAGTCAGCGAATGGATATTCCCGAATATCTATGAGCCCGAAAAACCGATGCACCCCGACTATGCTTACCACCGATTAAAAACACTGTTAAAACAGGCGGAGCTTCCGCTGATTCGGTTCCACGATCTGCGCCACACCTTCGCCACTCACGCGCTGGCGGGCGGCGTGGATGCGAAAACCCTGTCGGGAATCCTCGGGCATACCAACGCCAGCTTTACGCTGGACACCTATACGCATGTGACCACCGATATGCAGAGAAACGCTTCCGCTATCGTGGGGAGCTTTATGGATGAGATTATGCTTGAAGGAGATGATACCAATCGCTAAAAAAAGAAAAAATGGTGAGGGCACATTACGCCTGCGTAAAGACGGTCGGTGGGAAGGAAGAATTGTTGTCGGGTACAATGAGAAAAGCCTGCCTATTACAAAATGCGTAACGGCGAAAACAAAAACAGAATGTTCCACTAAGCTCGAAGCGCTGAAAGAACAGTGCGGACGCTCTTCCGATAAAATCAAGCCGGATATGCCGTTCGGGGATTGGATCGACTTCTGGTATCAGACCTACTGCCGACACACACTCCGTATTACCACAAGAACCGACTATGAAAATCGTATTTACAATCACATCATTCCCGAAATCGGAAAAATTCCGCTGAACAAGCTGTCGCAATCCGATCTGCAGCAATTCTACGCAAAGGAAAAGACAGACGGAAGAAAACTGCATGCAAAAACTTACGGAAAGGGACTTTCGGACAGAACGATAAGGGGGATACATGCCAACTGCCGCACTGCTTTACAGCGGGCGGTACAGGACGGTTTGATACGAACCAATCCCGCCGTCGGCTGTAAACTGCCGCCGAAAAAAGCGCGGGAGATGCAGGTGCTGACGCAAAACGAGATTCTGCGGTTTCTGCATCAGGCAAAGGAAGAGGGATATTATGAGCTTTTTCTGCTGGAGCTCGGCACGGGAATGCGGCGCGGTGAAATATTGGCGCTCAAATGGAGCGACCTCAACTTCGCAACAGGAGAGCTTCGCATTGAACGGCAGGTATATATCATCAAGGCAGAGGTGATTATATCGGCGCCGAAAACAAAAGCCTCGATACGCACCGTTATTCTGCCGCCGTCACTCTTGAAAACCCTTGTGGCGTATAAGGAAACGGTGGATTCGGAATGGATGTTTCCGTCACCGACTGATAACGGCAGACCGAGAAATCCGTCATCGGTTAGAAAACGGTTACAACTGATCTTGGAACGGGCAGGCTGTAAAAAGGTGCGCTTTCACGATTTGCGTCACACATTTGCGACCATGGCGCTGGAGCACGGTATGGATGTGAAAACGCTCTCGGCAACCATAGGCCATGTGTCCTCGGCAACCACGCTGGATATTTACAGCCATATCACCGATACCATGCAAAGGCAGGCGGCAGTGCATATTGACCGCAAAATCAGCGGCACAGACGCCCGTATGCCAACGATGAAGCGGGAAGAAAGGAAAGATACCACCCCGGTCGAATTCACGCCGTATAAGCCCAAAATACGCAAGCCTGGGACGGGTTGTGTCACGATGATTAACGACCACCTGTTTGAAGGACGGTACACGCCGACCAACGCCTACGGCAAGCGGGAAAGCCACAATATCTATGCGAAAACGCGCGAGGAATGCGAAGAAAAGCTCGCGGAAATGATTGCAGAGGTTAAGGCGCAAATCAAGGCGGAAAAAGAGAAAATGACAGGGTGACCGAAAATGTCACCCTGTCAAAATTTGAGGTGCAGTAGACAAAGAATACAGTCGCTAATTAAAATATTGATTATAAATTTGATTGACAGCTTCAACATAAACAATAAATGACGGATGATCTTTTTCTAACGGATGAGATAAATATAGATTTTTAAGATAAATATATCGCTCTCTTACATCAAGCCATAAATCATTGATTTTGATTTGTTTTACCTTTTGCGCTATGTTGTGAGAGCTTGGAACCTCATTCCAAACATACTGGTCATTACCGTATTCCCAGACATTTTTATTATGAATCAACCTGCACAGTGTTCCATCAGAATTTTTGGCGACAATTGCAACATCAAAACTAAATTCAACTGCAGGTTCATCTTTGAAATGTAACAGAGCTGTCAAGCATGAAGTTGAATCTTGTGATTCGGAAAAGCAAGTCAATCCTTCGGCTTTATCAAGCAAAATACGAACGGTATTTTTTAAATGACGCAGATCATTCCAATATTCGTCCGGAGCTTTAATTATTTCAAGGTTGTAGTCAAGGTCAAACGGTCCATTGCCGTTTCGTGTAACCATATTTCTTGCTCCACTGCCAACAAGAGTAAATTGGGCGTTAATGCATTTTTCTTTAAGTAAGGCACATGTCTTTTTTAAGACATGTGAACAGTCAGAGCGATACCTTTTGCATTCTGACTCATCGACAATTCTGTACATTTTATATTTCTCCTTTTCGCCCATGCCACCCATTCAACACTTTAGTGATAAATCATTAAATTATATCAGAAAATTTTTATTTGTCAATACTCATTCTGAAAAAATAAGCGATTGCAGTAAAAAATACTGAAATCGCTTAAAAATTGGTCGGAGTGGCGAGGCTCAAACTCGCGGCCTCCGCATCCCAAATGCGGCGCGCTATCAACTGCGCTACACCCCGATAGTTATTAAATTGTGGTCATGTAAGTGGTCAAATCTGTGGTCAAACACATTTTTGACCGCCATTTTTTGTTTTCCAAACTGCCCGAAATTCGCACGGTTAAAGGGCTTTCGGCGGTTGGCACCGATAAACGTCAGAAATGCCGTCTATGCTCCCAAAGCAGGCGCGCTACCACCTGCGCTACACCTCGATAAAATCTAATGTGTTTTCAGCTTAGATATTATATCACATCTACCCCGAATTGTCAACTGATATTCAATTATTTCTTTCCGTAAAATCACTACGTAAATTCCCAAAGTAAGTTTCAAAGCGGAAAACGGAGCGGGACTTACTTTGTTCTTGTCAAGAAAATTGCAACACCTTCATCGCATTTGTTTATTAGCGGTTCAGATAAATTATTAGCGGGTTCGTATTAAGAACCCGCTGCAGCTTGTAGAAAAAGTCCATTTTATAAAAATGGAGCAAATTCTCTATCACTAACCCCAAACCCCTTCCCCGTGGGAAGGGGCTATATTACTGGGGCTACCGCCC
>ERZ779877.119-NODE-119-length-88486-cov-5.635874_pt1 | contig 88486 bp, 79 predicted proteins | sample MGYA00511556_ERZ779877 | MGnify/ENA primary metagenome ERZ779877 (study PRJEB29588, sample SAMEA2159338) | human gut metagenome | biome: human gut; feature: human-associated habitat; material: faeces | place: Denmark | collected 2008/2010 ... | reverse complement strand
CATCACCTCCGTACAGGCAGTCTATGTGCCTGCGGATGACCTGACAGACCCGGCACCTGCCACCACCTTTGCCCATCTGGACGCCACCACCGTATTGTCCCGTCAGATCTCCTCCCTGGGTATTTACCCGGCGGTGGATCCTCTGGATTCTACCTCCCGGATCCTGACCCCGGAGATCGTGGGACAGGAGCATTACGAGGTAGCACGGGCAGTGCAGACCATTTTGCAGCGGTATACAGAATTGCAGGATATCATTGCCATTATGGGCATGGACGAGCTGTCCGAGGAGGATAAGCTGACGGTGAGCCGGGCAAGAAAGATCCAGCGGTTCCTGTCCCAGCCCTTCTCGGTTGCGGAGCAGTTTACCGGCATGAAGGGCAAGTATGTGCCCATCAAGGAAACCATCCGGGGCTTCAAGGAGATCATTGAGGGCATGCACGACGACCTGCCGGAGTCTGCATTCCTGTTTGTGGGAACCATTGATGAGGCAGTGGAAAAGGCGAAAAAGGGTGTGAGTGAATGACGGCATTCCCGTTGAAGATCGTGACGCCGGAGAAGATCTTTTTTGATGGCTCGGCGGAGCGTGTGGTGCTGCGCACCTCAGAGGGCGACCTGTGTATTCTGGCGCGGCATGAACCGTTTGTGGCAAGCCTGCCCTCCGGCCCGGTACGGATCACCGTGGACGGTGCGGATCGCTATGCAGCCCTCTCCACCGGCGTGGTGCAGGTGGAGAAGGAGGGGACTACCATCCTTGCCTGTGCCATAGAATGGGCGGAGGATATTGACCTTGCCTGGGCAAAGCGCTCCGAGCAGCAGGCGATCGATCGTAAAAACAAGGCAAAAAGCGATGCGGAGCTGCGCCGTGCAGAGCTGAAGCTCCAGCGGGCACTGAACCGCATTCATGTATCCGGTATGCAAAAGTAAATGACAATGCCGCACAAGGCTGGGATCCCGGCTTTGTGCGGTATTTTTTATTGAAACCGATCCGTATGCTTGTTGGTGCCTTCCTTTTTGTATACGGACAGGGTATTGTCCGGATTGCACAGGGCAAGCAGTACCTCCTTGGGGGTGTAATGGTGCATGGCAAGCTGATGGTTCAGCCACTGCATATCCTTGCCGCTGTCCTGCAAATTACCCGTCAGGATCTTCCCGTCCAGGATCACGGGGATCTGGGGACTGTCCGGCTGGGGCTGCATGTTGAGATCCGCCGGGGTCACGGGCCGTGCGTCCGGCTTGGGCAGGAAGGACAGCCTGCCGTTTGCCTCCATGACGATCAATTGCAGGCTGTCCAGATTGTAGTAGCCGCCGGTGCGGCACTGGGTGAGAAATTCGCTCAGATCCATCCGGGCACGCTTCAGGTGGTTCCGGTACAGCTTGCCGTTGTCGTAAAGAATGAGGGAGCGCCCCTCCAGAAAGCGCCGGGCACCCAGCCACCGGTTGGAGGCAAGATCGCTGAGCACTGTTGCCAGGGCGTAGATGCCCATAGCCAGCAGGGGCTTGAGAAAGTCGCTTTCCAGAGAAGTCGCCATTTCGGCAGCAATGGAGCCGATGGTGATGCCGTTGATATAGTCGAACAGGTTCAGCTGGGACATTTGCTTGTTGCCGATGAGCTTGGTCAACAGAAACAGGGCGATGATGGAGCCGATGGAGGCTGCGGTCACGTTCAGTAAATCCATAATCAAATCCTTTCTGTGCAGTCCGGGATCAAATGGCTGCCTTTGTTTTAGCATGCCCGAAAATGCCGATTTTACTGCGCACAGACTTTCAATATTCTGTTCAAACAATCGTAAAATAATATGCTCAAAAGAGCAGGGGGAACCATTCTCCAAACTGGACAATTCCGCCAAACTTTTTGAAAAGGGAAATACTGGTCTTTACAAGCGCCGAAAAATAGATTACAGTATATACAACGAGTACAACAAGGAGGTCATTTTCTTGAATCAGATATGGAAGCGTGTGATTTCGGCGGCAATGGCGGCGACCCTGGTGGCAGGAGGAAGCCTTTGCGCACTGCCTGCATCCGCAGGACAGCAGCTGGGACAGACCAATTTTGACGACGGGGTGGGCTTGCCCTGGCATGTATGCGAGTCTCTGACGGGTAAAATGAATTTTAACATTGACAACGGGGTGTATACCATCGAGATCGTCAATCCGGGGGGCGCATCCCGGGGCGGCGAGGATCGCTGGGACTGTCAGTTCCGGCACAGAGGGCTGACTCTGGTCAGCGGTTGTCACTATGAGGTATCCTTTGATATCACCGCCAGCCAGAGCTGCACCTATTACACCAAGATCGGCGATATGGGTGAGCCCTACACGGAGGACTGGCACGGTGAGCCGGACGATTCCCAGCATGAAAGCTACTGGGATGTGAAGCAGCTCACAGCCAACCAGAAAACCACCGTGAAGGGCAGCTTTACCGCAAAGCGCACCGCAGAGGTGGAGTGGGCGTTCCACATCGGCGGCGACAGCGTGCAGCCCGGTACCGTCTTCACCTTTGACAACATGTCCCTGATCTGTACGGACAGCAGCGAGCATGACTATGTGGCGGAGCAGCCCTGGGTGCGTTCGGATATCCTAACCAACCAGCTGGGCTACTTTGAGAACATGAGCAAGAAGGCAACCCTGCTTTCCAGTGACAGCAGCGGTGTGGAGTTCTATCTGAAGGATGCCAGCGGCAGCACCGTGTACACCGGCACCTCCACCCCCAAGGGCTTGGATGCGGATTCCGGGGACAATGTGCATGAGCTGAATTTCAGCGAATACACCACCGCCGGAACGTATTATCTGGAAACTGCCTCCGGCGCCAAGAGCCGGGAGTTCCAGATCGGCAACGGGGGACTGTACTCCAATATGCTGTACGATGCGCTGAACTATTTCTATCAGAACCGCAGCGGCATCGAGATCCAGAGCCAGTACATCATTTCCGGGGACAGCGCCAGTCTTGCCCGGGCGGCAGGTCATAACCCGGATACTGCCACCATCGAGCAGACCTGGGGCTACAGCGGCAGCAGCGGCACCCAGGACATTACCGGCGGCTGGTATGATGCCGGCGACCACGGAAAATATGTGGTGAACGGCGGCATTTCCCTGTGGCTGATGCAGAACCAGTATGAGCATGCCCTCAAGAAGGGGGATGTTTCGGTATACGCAGACGGAACCATGTCCATTCCGGAGAACGCCAACGGCTATCCGGATCTGCTGGATGAAGCCCGGTATGAAATGGAATGGTTCATGAAGATGATCGTTCAGAGCGGAGACTATGCAGGCATGGCGTACCACAAGGTGCATGACTCCAAGTGGACAGCTCTGGCAGTGGCACCGGCGGAGGATACGGAGGAGCGTATCATCAAGCCGCCCACGACAGCAGCAACCCTGAACGTGGCAGCATGCGGCGCGCAGGCGTACCGGCTGTGGAAGGAGCTTGATGCCACATTTGCACAGAAGTGTCTGGATACTGCCAAGGCGGCATACACCGCAGCCAAGGCACATCCCGAAATGTACGCACCTCTGGATGAATCCAAGGGCGGCGGCGCATACGGGGACAACGACGCAACGGATGAATTCTACTGGGCAGCCTGTGAGCTGTTTGTATCCACCGGGGACAGCAGCTATCTGAACGACATGAAGGCTTCCAAGCACTATCTGTCTCTGCCCACAGCACTGAGCGGCGGCGAATCCGTGGATACGGTGGGCTGCTTTGACTGGGGACATACCGCAGCTCTGGGTTCTCTGACCCTGACCCTGTACACCGATCAACTGGGGGCTGACGCAGATCAGCTCAAGAGCAATCTGACCACCGCAGGGGATTATTTCGCAAAGCTGGCGGCAGACCAGGGCTATGGGCAGCCCTATGGGCAGAGCACCATTTCCTACGCAAACAAGAATACCGGCTATATCTGGGGTTCCAATTCCTTTGTAGCGGACAACGCCATCCTGCTGTCCTACGCTTACGATATGACGGAAAATGACGCATATCTCACCGGGGCAGTCAGCGCCATGGACTATCTGCTGGGCAGAAACCCCATGGATTACTCCTATGTAACAGGCTACGGCACCCACGCCGTCAAGTATCCCCACCATCGGTTCTGGGCACATCAGGTGCAGGATTCCTATCCGCTGGCACCCAACGGGGTTCTGGTGGGCGGCCCCAACTCCGGCATGGAGGATCCCTGGGTAAAGGGCTCCGGCTGGAAGGAGGGACAGATCGCACCGGCAAAGTGCTATCTGGATCACATCGAAGCCTGGTCTGTGAATGAGTGTACCATCAACTGGAACACCCCTCTGGCATGGATGACCGCATTCCTGGCAGAAAAGGCAGGGGGCATTACCGTGACCCACGGCAGCGGCGGTACAGCCAATGCGACCACCACCCCTGCATCCAATTCCGCAGCAGGTACTGCCGGCACCGGTACGGTGGTGGCAGGCAGCACACCGCAGGCAGGGGCAGCAGCCTCCAACCAGTCCGGGGAAAAGAAGGATGGGGGCAGCAAGCTGTGGATCATTGTTCTTGCCGTTCTGGCAGGACTCATCAGCATTGAGGTGTTCGTGTTCAAGATCCTCAAGATGAACAAAGCCAATGGAGCTGCACAGGCAGCCGTACCCCAGCAGCCGGCGGTTCCGGTTCAGACCGAACAGCCCCAGGCTCCGGCGGATCCCCAGGATCAGAACCCTCAGCAGCCTCAGTAACAAACGGAACGGCAGCAGAACGCTGCCGTTTTGATTTTGACCCTTATCCAAATTATTCTGTAGGAAACATACAAAAATACCCTTGAAACAACACGGATTCTGTGCTATAATGAATAGACATAAATAGAATATGCAGCATTGCAAAGATGCTGTTGACAGAAAGGGAAGTTATGAATAATCAGATTCAGGCACTGCTTGACAGTGTGGAGCAGGTCATCGTAGGAAAGCGCCCGGTGATTACCCGGGTAGTGGCTGCACTGCTCTGTAATGGTCATGTACTGATCGAGGATGTGCCCGGGGTTGGCAAGACCCAGCTGGCAGCATCCCTGTCCCGTTCCCTGGGAGGGAGCTTCAACCGGATTCAGCTGACGCCGGATATTATGCCCTCTGATGTGGTGGGCTTTTCTATGGTGGATCAGCAGACCGGAAAGCTGGAATACCGTCCCGGTGCAGCGATGTGCAATTTTCTTTTGGCGGATGAGATCAACCGTGCCTCCCCGAAGGTGCAGTCCAGTTTGCTGGAGGTCATGGAGGAATATCAGATCAGTCTGGACGGTCAGACCCGTCCGCTGCCCCGTCCCTTCATGGTGCTGGCTACCCAGAATCCGGTGGAGACCTACGGTACCTATCACCTGCCGGAGGCGCAGATGGATCGCTTCTTCATGCGCATCAGCATGGGGTATCCCACCCCGGAGGAGGAAATGCGGATCCTGGAGCGCACGGAGCATTACAATCCCATTGAAAATATCAAAGCACCGGCGGTAACGCTGGATTCCGTTCTCCGATTGCAGCAGCAGGTGGCGCAGGTCACCGTGGCGGACAGTGTGAAGGCATACATCCTTTCCATCGTCAGTGCCACCCGGAGCATGGAGGAGGTCACCCTGGGGGTCAGCCCCCGGGGCAGTATCGCACTGTACAAGGCGGCAAAAGCAAACGCTTTTATGTTCGAGCGCAGCTATGTGACCCCCGGCGACGTGAAGGCCATGGCGGAATGTGTGCTGGCGCACCGGATCCTGCTTTCCGCAAAGGGCAAAACCGTTTTTGGCACACCCCAGGCGTGTCTGGCATCCGTGCTGGATCGTGTGGCTGTGCCCATGGGATGAGTGATGGCAGCGGTAGTGGGCTATCTGGCGGTGCTGGGCATCCTGGCTCTGTTCACCTTCTATATGGACGGAGATACGGGGGTGCAGCTTTTGGCGGTGTATCTGCTGCTTCCGGCAGCGTCCGCCCTGCTGACCCTTCTTGCCCGGCGGCAGCTGAAAATCCGGCTGACCCTGCCTGATAGCGTGAAAAAGGGTGGGACATGCATGCTGACAGCGGAGATCACCAAGCGCTGGCGGATTCCACTGCCTTTTGTCCGGTTCCGGCTGGAGCCGGACGGGCATTTTGATTCTCCCATGGTGCCGGTGCAGACGGCTCTGGCATTCGGCAGGCAGGACACCCGACAAGCGGAGCTTCTGCCCCGGATATGCGGACAGGCGCAGGTGGATGCGGCGGATCCACGGGTGATTGGCTACTTTGGCTTTTTAAAGCTGAAACTGGAGATGCCCGCCCCGGCGCAGGTCATGATCGTGCCCCAGGTGCCGGAGCTGACCGCCAAGGATGCGCTGTTTACCGTTATGAGCGCCGCCGTGCAGACAGAAAGCGAGGAGGAGACCAATACCCAGGTTGCGTTTGGCGCTGCCACCACTGCAGGCTATGAACACCGGGATTATGTGCCGGGGGATCCTTTGAAGCGGATCAACTGGAAGCTGTCCTCCAAGCGGCAGAGCCTGATGGTGCGGATGGATGAGGCGGTTTCCCTGTCCCGGGTACATGTGCTGTTGGATCTGGCACGGCCTCAGGGCGCCCCTGCATACAAGTCCCGGTTCCTGCTGGAGCAGCAGATCACCGAGGGGGCGCTTGGCATGCTGGCGCTTTGTGCCCGGCAGGGCATGGCGGCGGTATTTTCCTATCAAAGCCTGTCCGGCTGGCAGGAGGTATTGGCAGAAAGCCCGGAGGCGGTGGAGGAGCTGGCACTGCATGTGCTGGAACGGGGCTTTTCTGAAGAATTGGGTGCAGCCCGGCTGTCCGGCAGTTTTCTGTCCGGTTCCGGCAACGGGGTGTATCTCATCTATACTGCAAACCCGGATCCGGAGCTGCTGTCCCAGGCAGCCCATATGCGGGGCGAGGTACATATCGTAATGCCCGGCGGCATGGATGCTTCCGGCGCAAAGCTGCATTTCTGGTGGCTGCAGTCTGATTTCCGGCTGTTGCCGATGACATAAAGGATACGCTTATGGAACTGTTGCTACAACGCCCTATGGTAAAACGGCTGCTCAGGCTGGACTGGGTGCCGGTGGTATTTGCCGCCTTGATTCTGACCGGGATCATGAGCTATTACGCCGGGCATTACCTGCCCTTGGCGGCAGTGGGTTCATTGGTTGTGATGCTGGTGCAATTCCGGGTACTGGATTGGATCCACAAAATGCGCTGGCGGGGCTGGCTGATCTATCTGGCAGGGCTGTTTTTGTCCTTGTTTCTGATCTCCCAGCTGATTCAGCTGGTTGAGCCAAGTCAGCAGGTGGAGTTTTTCATCTGGGTGCTGACCCCCCAGTCTGTTCTGGACTTTTCCGGGCCATACACCCTGGTGATGTTCCTGCTGTTTGGCATTTTCATCGGCTTCTGCGTCCATTTCTTTACCCGGATCCAGTACAGGGTTCTGGTGACCTTTGTACTGATGATGTTCCCCTTCCTGCTGTTCGGCCGTGAAGGAGATCCTATGCCGGTATGGCTGATGCTCCTGCTGCCTGCTGCCTATTTTGCGGTGATGATCTATTGCCGGAACCGGCGACCCAGTTCGGATGCACCGAAGCCGGCGGAAATCTGCTCCGGTACCATCTTTCTGTGGATTGCTCTGGCGGCGGTGCTGATTTTGCCGAAGCCTGCGGTGCAGGCGGATCGGCAGCTGATCGAAAGCTTGCTGAATTTTGACTCTCTGACGGATTTCCTGATGGAACGCATCAATGAATTTACCGATTCCTCCCATGTGGATGGGTTCTATCAGAACAGCAGCAAGATCATGTTCTATGTACAGGCACCGGAGCCGCTGAATCTGAAATTCAAGACCTTCACTCTGTACGATCCCGCAACGGATACCTGGAAAGCAGGGAAGCAGGATCAAAAACCGGATGGTACCATATCGCCGGCAGAGGATCCGGTGAATGTGGATCCAGCTCTGCTGTCCAATGCGCTGCTGCATGTGCTGACTGCGGATCCTTCCATCGGGGCGCGATATGGGCTGGATCTGACGGGCTTTTCCGAACAGCCCCGCACCACTGCCCGTGCCTGCACGGTGTATGCGGAAAAGGCACAGTATAACTTCGGACTGACTCCTACCTGCTGGAGTATCTGCTACGGCGCCAACAACAGCAGCGTGACCCGCAGCGGCGTGCTGTATGATAACAGTGTGATGCGCAGCTACCGGGTGCAGTACTACGGGCAGCAGGATCAGCTGACGGAGCTGGCAGTGTACCTGAACCGGACGCTGGATCAGGAGCAGTGGAAGCAATTGCTGCGGCATGCCTGGTTCGGGGCAAGCGACCTGCCTGCGGAGGAAAGAGAGGCGCTGAAGCGTGCCTACCGCATTGTCCGGTACAGCCGTCTGCTGACAGATGACTACATGGCTGCGGACGCACCGGAGATTCCGGAGGGGGTCAAGACCCTTGCCCAGTCCATCGTGGGGGATGCACAGAGCGACCTGGAAAAGGCACAGCTGCTGGAGCAGTACTTCTGGCACAACGGCTTTGTGTACGACAAAACCTATTACAAAAGTCCGGGGGAGAATGCGGAGACCTTTCTGACAAGCACCCGCCGGGGCATCTGCTTTGACTTTGCCACCTCCTATGTGCTGATGTGCCGGGCGGTGGGGATCCCTGCCCGGTATGTGGAAGGGTACTCCATGAACGAAACCGACCAGAAGGGCATGTTCGTGATCCGGGGAGATGATGCCCACGCCTTTGCGGAGGTGTATCTGACCGGCATTGGCTGGTACTCCATGGATCCTACCATTTCCGCCGGGGATACATCCGATGGGCTTCAGGTGGATAGCCTGGTGCGGTTCATCGGTCTGATGGTGCTGGGTGGCTTTGCGCTGGCAGTGCTGCTCTGGTGGCTGCTGCACAGGCGCATTGCAGAGGCATGGTTCCGCCGGCGGGTATTCCACGCTGCGCCGGAGCAGGCAGCATCCCTGCTGATGGCACGGATCAAGAAACAGGCACAGCTTTCCGATGGCTGTACCGCAGAGGAGCTTTTACGGCAGCTGCAAGTGCAGTATCAGGCAGGCTGTGACAGGATCCTTGCTGCACTGGAGCAGTGCATCTACGCACAAAGACCCATGGAGGGGGCGGCGGTTCCGGGACTGTATGTAGAATACACCCTGGCACGGGATCGGATCACACAGGTACAAAGAGAAGCAAGAAAGAAAAGAAGAAAACGAAAAAAAGGGGACAGCATGGAATTGGCATAACTGAACCGAAAGTGGGGATTATGATGAACATACTCGGAAAGCGAATGACAGCAGCGGTGCTGGCGGCTATGATCATGATCACAGGCATATGCCGTCTGAGCATCCCGGTGCAGGCAGCAACTGGCGAATATAAAAGCTGGCTGCAGACAGACTCCCGTTGGGGAAGCATTCAGCTGGGTTCCAGTGGCGCAACCATGTCCAGAATTGGCTGCGCCGTCACATCCCTTGCGAAGCTGGTGGTACATTCCGGCTCTGCAACGGAGGAAACCTTTGACCCGGGTAAGCTGTGCAACTATTTGAGCAAAAACGGCGGTTTCGACAGCTCCGGCAATATTTACTGGACTGTAGTAACCGGACTTGTGCCGGAATTCCACTTCTGTGCATACACCAGCTTCAAGACCACCACGGAGGCTGCAAAAGTGGCGGAGCTTGAAAAATACATCCAGGATGGATACTACATGGCGGTGTCCGTGAAGAATCAGGGGCACTGGGTGGCAGTGGATTATGTCAAGGACGGGGAAGTGTATATCATGGATCCGGCAAGCAACGCAAAGACCAATCTGTTTGATTCCTACGACTGCGCCGGCGTGACCCAGATCCGCCTGTTCAAGGGGCTGAATCCTCCGCCTACCACCGGGAATGCACCGGTGGAGAGCTATTACAAGACCGGCAGATACACCACCAATACGGGGCTGAACTTCCGGGCGAACGCAGGCATCACCTATGAGATCCTGGCGGATATCCCCAAGGGTACTCTGGTGACCGTGGAGGGTACCTCCGGTGCATGGGGTCGGATCACCTACAACGGCAAAGTGGGCTGGATCTGTCTGGAATACTGCACCTATGTGGAAGGGGATTACTCCTATCCCACGGGGCGGTATCGCTCCACCTCGGACAACGGCTTGTATGTGCGGGGCGGTGTGGGTTCCACCACCGGTGCCATCGGCATGCTGGCGTATCTGGAGGAAGTAGAGATCCTGGAGGTGCAGGATGGCTGGGGCAGGCTGAATTATCAAGGCAAGACCGGCTGGGTATGTATGAAGTATATGGAGCCGGTAGCTGCTACTACCGCAACAACGACAACGACCACCACTACTACCACCACCACAACAACGACTACGACCACCACTACGACTGCAACGACTACGACCACCACTACTACCACAACTACAACCACCACAACCACCACGCCCCAGCCCACGACTACCAGCACCACCACAACCACACAGACCACAGTGCCCGTAACGACAGCGCCGGAGCAGACCACCACGACCACGATGGACACGCTGATGCCGGGCGATCTGAACGGCAACGGACAGGTGGACGCTGTGGATACAGTGCTGCTGTATGCGTATCTGGCAGGAAATCTGGAGCTGAACAGCCGACAGTTGGAGGCTGCGGACGTGGATCGGGACGGCGAACTGACCTTGATGGATGTGGTGCTGATGCAGCGCATGCAGGATGGATTATATGATTGGAAGGATTATACCACATGAATTGGATCGAAACACAGATTATTACCGCCTCTGCCGGGGTGGATGCCCTTTGCGCCATGCTGACGGATCTGGGCATCAAGGGCTTTTCCATTGCGGATCCGGCAGATTTCCAGGAGTTTTTGCAGAACAAGGAAGGCAAGTGGGACTACATTGACCAGGATCTGCTGGGCATGGCCCAGGGGGACACGACAGTGACTGTGTACCTGCCGGACAATGCCCAGGGGGCGGAGCAGCTGGTTGCCCTGCGGGCAATGCTGGCGCAGATCCACGCCCGGGACGATGCGCAACTGTTCGGCACCCTGGAGCTGACGTTGAAAAACGTCCGGGAGGAGGACTGGGCGAACAACTGGAAGCAGTATTTCAAGCCCTTCACCGTGGGAGAACGGCTCCTCATCAAGCCCTCCTGGGAGACATGTGAAAATCCCCGGAACCGGGCAGTGCTGGAGATCGATCCGGCATCCAGCTTCGGCACCGGGCAGCACCACACCACCCGGCTCTGCCTGGAGCTGCTGGAGCAGCTGATGCATCCGGGGGATCGTGTACTGGATCTGGGCTGCGGCAGTGGGATCTTGTCCATCGGGGCACTGCTGCTGGGGGCATCCGGCGCCACCGCAGTGGATATCGAGGAAAATGCGGCAGCCACTGCAACGGAGAATGCCCGGAAGAACCACATTGACCCGACCCTGTACCGGGTATTCTGCGGCAATGTGCTGGAGGATGAAACGCTGTGTCGGGAGATCGGTGATGGCTATGATCTGATCTGTGCCAATATTGTGGCGGACGTGCTGATCGCCATGAAGCAGCTGTTCCGGCGATTTTTGCGACCGGAGGGCACGCTGATCGTGTCCGGCATCATCATGGAGCGCCGGGACGAGGTGCTGGATCAGCTGAAAAGCGCAGGCTTCACCCTGCTGGAGGTTCGGGAAAAGGAAGGCTGGGCGGCAGCATCCCTCCGCATTTCATAAAAGCTTCGGGGACGGGGATTTCTCTCCGTCCCCTTGCATTTTATGTGGATTCAGGGTATAATAAATACATCTGAATCAAACTGATGGGATACCGTCAGAAGAAAGGGAGGTCAGGGCGTGAAGGACGGCTTTTTGAAAATCGCCTGCGCAACACCGGATGTGCATGTGGCAGACTGCGCTTATAACGGGGAGCAGATTGTCCGTATGATGCAGGAGGCGGCACATGCCGGAGCGGCGCTGACGGTATTTCCAGAGCTTTGCATCACCGGTTATACCTGCCTGGATCTGTTTTTGCAGGACACCCTGCTGGAGGGGGCACTGGACGCTCTGTTTGACATTCTGAAGCAGACAGAGGAACTGGATATGCTCGCAGTGATCGGACTGCCCATTGCAGTGGACGGGAAGCTGTACAACTGCGCTGCCGTATGCCAGAGCGGACAGATCCTGGGCATCGTGCCCAAGCTGAATATCCCCAATTACGGGGAATTCCAGGAGCTGCGCTATTTCACCCCCGGCAACCGGACGGTGCGGCATTGCAGCATCCACGGGCGCACCTGCCCCATGGGAGCGGATATGCGGTTTTCCTGCGTGGATATGCCGGAATTTTCCTTTGGTGTGGAAATCTGCGAGGATGTATGGGTGGGGGCAAGCCCCTCCGACCGGCTGGCTGCCCAGGGAGCGGTGTTGATCGTGAATCTGTCCGCCAGCGATGAAACCATCGGCAAGGCAGCGTACCGGAAGAAGATCATCGAAGCCAAGTCCGGCAGTCTGTTCTGTGCCTATGCCTATGCGGATGCAGGCATCGGAGAATCCACCACGGATATGGTGTTCGCCGGGCATAATCTGATCGCAGAAAGCGGCACCACTCTGGCGGAGGCAAAGCGCTTTGCCGGAGGCATTCTCTACGGGGATATTGACCTACAGAAGCTGACGGCAGAACGGCGGCGCACCAACACTGCCCACGGGGCGGAGGAGCCTGCCTTTGTGGTGGAGTATTTTGATTATCCCATCCGGGAGACCCGGCTGGAGCGGCAGTTCCCGGCAACGCCCTTTGTACCCACCGGGAAAAGCGAGCTGGATGACCGGTGCGGCGAGATCCTGCAGATGCAGGCGGTGGGGCTTATGACCCGGCTGCGGCATATCCGTTGCCAGGACGTGGTGATTGGTCTGTCCGGGGGCTTGGATTCTACCCTGGCGCTGATCGTCACCGTTATGGCATATGACCGGCTGGGACTGCCCCATCATGGGATTCACGCCATTACCATGCCCTGCTTCGGCACTACAGACCGGACATATCGGAACGCCTGCGCCCTTGCAAAGGCATACGGGGCGGATCTCCGGGAGATCCCCATCCGGGACAGCGTGATGCAGCATTTTGCAGACATTGGTCACGATCCGGATTGTCATGATGTGACCTATGAAAACGGGCAGGCACGGGAGCGTACCCAGGTGCTGATGGATTTTGCCAACCAGTGCGGGGGCATCGTGATCGGCACCGGGGATCTGTCGGAGCTTGCGCTGGGCTGGGCGACTTATAACGGGGATCATATGAGCATGTATGGGGTCAACGCCTCCGTGCCCAAGACCCTGGTGCGCTATCTGGTTGCACACCGGGCGGAACAGTCGGAGGAAGCACTGCGCAGCGTACTGCTGGATGTGCTGGATACGCCGGTAAGCCCGGAGCTTCTGCCGCCGGAGGAAAACGGGGAGATCCGTCAGAAAACCGAGGATCTGGTGGGACCCTACCTGCTGCATGACTTTTTCCTGTATCACATGGTGCGGTTCGGCATGTCCCCGAAGAAGATCTTCCGGATGGCGTGCATTGCCTTTGACGGGCAGTTTGCTCCGGATGTGATCTTAAAGTGGGAACGGAAGTTCTTCTGGCGGTTTTTCAGTCAGCAGTTCAAGCGCTCCTGCCTGCCGGATGGGGTGAAGATCGGCAGCGTGACCCTTTCTCCCAGAGGAGACTGGCGGATGCCCAGCGATGCCTGTGCGGCGCAGTGGATCCGGCAGCTGGAACAGATTGATGTATAATTTTGGGGCATCGCCCCATACATAGGAGGATATTATGACGTACAAGGAAAGCTTTATCAAATTCATGGTGGACTGCGGAGTATTGACCTTCGGAGAATTTACCCTCAAGAGCGGACGGGTTGCGCCCTATTTTGTGAATGCGGGCAATTACAACACCGGAGAGCACCTGGCAAAGCTGGGTGAATACTACGCTGCATGCATCCAGGAGAACAACATTCCGGTACAGACCCTGTTCGGTCCGGCGTATAAGGGCATTCCCCTGTCCGTATCTGCGGCAGTTGCCCTGTATCACAAGTATGGCAAGTCCGTGCATTACTGCTTTGACCGGAAGGAAGTCAAGGATCACGGAGAAGGCGGCATGTTCGTGGGTAAGCAGCTGGAAGCCGGGGAACAGGTTGTCATCATCGAGGACGTAATGACCTCTGGTAAGGCTGTCCGGGAGGTATACCCCAAGCTGAAGGGTGCAGCGGACGTGAACATTACCGGCATGGTGATCACCGTGGATCGGATGGAACGGGGGCTGAACAGCGACAAGAGCGCCGTCCAGGAGGTCAAGGCAGAGTTCGGCATTGACGTGTACCCCATCGTGACCATGGCGGATATCATTGACGCCATTGCCAACGATATTGTGCCCGGCAAGGAATACCTGGACAAGATGATTGCATATCGTGAACAGTACGGGGTATGTAAATAACCCGTTCGGTGTTTCAGGCAATATCGCACAGACTTGTGGGGTATTGCCTTTCTGTATCAGGCATACAAAGAGAAGAAGGATAGGAGCAAGCTATGGCGAAAACCCGTAAAAATTTTATCATCTGCATCCAGTCGGTGCTGATCCTGGGGCTGCTGTGCCTGGTGGCATTTCTGCTGATCCGCATGCGTCAGCAGGAGGAACCGGCGGTGCCAGCCAATGCAGGGATGGCGCAGAACAGCGTGCAGGAGGATATCTCTGTGATCCCCAAGGGGGAGATCGAGGTGGATTGGAACTATGAGCTGTCTGGCAAGAAAATTTTGCTGAGTGATGCTACATACGGACAGATCTACCTGCCGGTATATGATAACGTGCCTGCCTTTGCCCAGAACCGGGAGCAGATCGTGAACCGGAACGGCAGACGGTATTATGTCAGCGACGGACAGATCACTTCCGACATGGGCATTGACGTGTCCGCCCACCAGGGGGATATTGACTGGGACAAGGTGAAGGCGTCCGGCATCGATTTTGTATTCATCCGCATTGGCTACCGCACCTACGGCGGCGGGGACATTATGGCGGACAGTATGTTCCGGCAGAACTACGAGGGCGCAAAGGCTGCCGGACTCCAGGTGGGGGTCTATTTCTTCTCCCAGGCCATCAGTGAGGAGGAGGCTGTACAGGAGGCGAACTTTGTGGTCAAGCAATTGCAGGGCTGCAAGCTGGAGCTGCCTGTGACCTACGACTGGGAGCTGATCTATGACGATACTGCCCGGACGGACAATGTGCCGGTGGACGTGCTGACGGACTGTTGCCTGGCATTTTCCGGGGTGGTGGAGCATGCAGGCTACGAGCCCATGATCTACCAGAACAAGCGTACATCCTTACTGAAGCTGGATCTGCCCCGGCTCCAGGGCATTTCCTTCTGGCTGGCGGAATACGGCAGCATCCCCACTTACTACTATGACTGTCAGTACTGGCAGTATAGCTGTAAGGGGAAGGTGCCGGGCATCGAAGGGGATGTGGATCTGAACATCCGGTTCTCATAAGGAGCCGCCATGCGACAGATTACCATTCAGCAAAACGATGCCGGACAGCGGCTGGACAAGTTCCTTGCCAAATCCATGCCTGCCCTGCCCAAAGGGCTTATGTGCAAATTCATCCGCACCAAGCATATCAAGCGGAACGGCAAGCGCTGCGCCATTTCCGACCGGTTGGAGCCGGGGGATGTGCTGACCTTTTTCATCAGTGATGATTTTTTTCCGGAGCATGCCCCACAGCAGACTCCGGACTTTCTCAAAGCCCCTGCGAAGCTGGACGTGGTGTATGAGGATACGCAGGTGCTGATTCTCAACAAGCCGGTGGGACTGGTGGTGCATGCGGACAATGGAGGCACGGAGGATACCCTGATCCACCGGGTGCTGCATCATCTGTACCAGGCAGGCACCTATGACCCTGCCGGGGAGCAGTCCTTTACGCCGGCTTTGTGCAACCGACTGGATCGGAACACGGGAGGGCTGGTGATTGGGGCAAAGACCGCCGCTGCTTTGCGGGATGTAAACGAGCTGATTCGCAGTCGTCAGCTGTGCAAGCAGTATTTGTGCGTTACGGCGGCGCTGCCTCCCAGGCAGCAGGATCGGGTGCAGGCATACCACCGGAAGCAGCCTGCCGGAAACCTGGTGGAGATCCGGGATGCACCGGCGGAGGGCTTTGCGCCCATTGATACGGAATACCGGGTGCTGGCGCAGGAGCAGGGACTAAGTCTGGTACTGGTGACTCTGCATACGGGCAGGACGCACCAGATCCGTGCCCATCTTGCCCATCTGGGAGCGCCTCTGCTGGGGGATAACAAGTATGGAAGCGTCCGGGCAAATCGGCGGTACCGGGTGTTCACCCAGCAGCTTTGGGCGTGGCGGCTGGGCTTTCCGGAACTGGATGGTGCATTGGCACCTCTTAGCGGCAGGATCGTGACCGCCCCGGAGGTTCCTTTCGTTTCCGCTTTTTTCCCGGGTGTGCAGCTGCCACCGCCCATAACGTAAAAAACAGTCTGGGAAGCATTGCTTCCCGGACTGTTTTGCGTTAGGATGTTATTTCAGGAACCCGTTGATGATCTGTTCTTCCGCTTCCTTTTCGGTCAGTCCCAGGGTCATCAGCTTCATCAGTTGCTCTCCGGCGATCTTGCCGATGGCGGCTTCGTGGATCAGGGATGCGTCCACATGATTGGCAGTCAGCTGGGGACTTGCCAGTACGCAGCCGTGGTCCATGATAATGGCGTCACATTCCGTATGGCCGCTGCAAGGGGCATTGCCGTTGAGCCGGCTGGTGTATTCCTGCCTGCTGTTCTCCTTGGCAACGCTGCGGCTGACGATGTTGCAGCTGCTGCCTGCTCCGTTCAGATCTGCATCAAACTCTGCAATGGCGTGCTGATCCCCGGTGGTCATGATCTTGTCGTGAATCACCAGGCTGGAGCCCTCCGCCAGATCCGCAGTGGTTTTCCGCAGTGTGTCGTCAATGCCGGCAATCTGCGTGGTTTCCATCTCCATCCGGGCATTCCTGTTCAGATGCACAATGGTAGTGGGGTTCATGAACCGCTTGCCTCTGCCTTCTCCTTCGCCGTAGTGCTTTTCCACATAGCGCACCTTGCTGTTTTCCCCCACAAAGAAGGTGTGGATACCGTCATGCTGACTGTCGCCGGAGCCGCAGTTGTGGATGCCGCAGCCGGCAATGATGGTCACGTCACAGTTTTCGCCGATGAAGAAATCGTTGTACACATTGTCCTTCAGTCCGCTTTCGCTGATGATAACCGGAATATGTACGCTTTCATTCACGGTGCCGGGCTTGATGATAATGTCGATGCCGGGTTTGTCCGTTTTGGTCACAATGTCAATGTGCACTGTGGTATTCCGGGCAGCACTTGCACCGTTGGCACGGATGTTGTATGCCCCCACCGGCAGCGCATCCAGCTCGGCTACCTGGTGCAGCAGCTCCTTTTCGTATGTGTTCAGTTCCTTCATGCCACCGGCACCTCCTTTTTCCCGTCTGCCAGCTTGTCCGTCAGTACCTTGCAGGTGCTGCTGTCCTGATTTTTCAGAAGCTGGGGCAGAATCTGATCCTTTGCGCCGTATGCGGCAACGGAACCATCCTTGATGTAGAGGATCTTGTCCGCCATGTTCAGGATCCGCTCCTGGTGGCTGATGATGAGGATGCTGCCCCGGATCTTCTCGTACATTTTCTCGAATACGTGGATCAGATTCTGGAAGCTCCACAGGTCAATGCCTGCCTCCGGCTCATCGAAAATGGACAGCTTGGTGCCCCGTGCCAGTACCATGGCAATCTCGATCCGCTTTAATTCGCCGCCGGACAGGGTACTGTTCAGCTCCCGGTTCATGTAATCCCGGGCGCACAGTCCCACCTCGCTGAGGACGTTGCACGCCTCCGTGACGGTGGTGTCCTTTTTGCTTGCCAGCTTCAGCAGATCCTGCACCCGCAGTCCCTTGAACCGTACCGGCTGCTGAAAAGCGTAGCTGATGCCCAGATTTGCCCGGTCGCTGATGGACATGCCGGTAATATCCGTGCCGTCAAAGAGGATCCTGCCGCTGGTGGGCTGGTCGATGCCCATAATGATCTTGGCGAGGGTGGATTTGCCGCCCCCGTTGGGTCCGGTGACTGCAACAAAGCGATCCTCCAGAGTCAGACTGATGTCCCGGAGAATCTGCTTGCCTTCTGCCTCGAAACAGACGTTCTGTAATTCAAGCATATTTTTGCTCCTTGCTGGTATCATTTTCGGGTCTTATCGAACCCATACCTTTATATTATACCGAAAATCCCTTGTGAAATCAATCCCCCGGGGGATATTATTTTTGCAAAACAAAAACGGAGCATGCAGATCTGCATGCTCCGTTAAAGGGTTGTGTGTTTAGCGTACTGCCGCAAAGCCCTGTTCTAGGTCTGCCAGAATATCCTGGATATGCTCCGTGCCGATGGACAGCCGGATGGTGTTGGGCTTGATGCCGCTTGCCAGCAGTTCCTCCTTCGACAGCTGGGAGTGGGTGGTGGAGGCAGGGTGGATCACCAGGGACTTTACATCCGCCACATTTGCCAGCAGGGAGAACAACTGCAGGCTTTCTGTAAAGCGTTTTGCTTCCTCTGCGCCCCCCTTGATTTCAAAGGTGAAGATGGGAGCTGCGCCCTTAGGGAAGTACTTATCGTACAGCTCCTTGGCGTGACCGGTGGCAAGGGAAGGGTGGTTGACCCGTTCAACCTGGGGGTGCTTGGACAGATAGTCCACCACCTTCAGGGCGTTTTCCACATGCCGTTCTACCCGCAGGGACAGGGTCTCCAGACCCTGGAGCAGCAGGAAGGAGTTGAAGGGGGAGATGGTGGCACCCTGATCCCGCAGCAGGGTGGTGCGGATCTTCATGATGTAGGCAATGTTGCCGCATGCCTGGGAGAATACCACTCCGTGATAGGAGGGGTTGGGGGCAGTCAGTCCCGGGAACTTGTCATTCTGCGTCCAGTCAAACTTACCGGAATCCACAATGACGCCGCCCATTACCGTGCCGTGACCACCGATGAACTTGGTGGCGGAATGCACCACCACATCTGCACCGTGCTCGATGGGACGCAGCAGATAGGGGGTTGCAAAGGTGCTGTCCACGATCAGCGGAATGCCGTGCTTGTGGGCAACTGCACTGATGGCTTCCAGATCGATCACGTCAGAATTGGGGTTGCCCAGGGTCTCAGCGTAAATCAGCTTGGTCTTGTCCGTGATGGCTGCTTCAAAGTTCGCCGGATCAGAAGGATCCACAAAGGTGGTGGTAATGCCCTGTTCCCGCAGAGTGTTTGCCAGCAGGTTGTAGGTGCCGCCGTACAGGTTGTGGGATGCGACTACATGATCCCCGGCAAGGGCAATGTTCTGGAGGGCGTAGGTAATGGCTGCGGAGCCGGTGGCAACTGCCAGAGCCGCTGCGCCGCCTTCCAGAGCAGCAATCCGCTGTTCAAATACATCGGAGGTAGGGTTCATCAGACGGGTGTAGATATTGCCCCCTTCGGTCAGACCAAATCTGCCTGCCGCCTGGGCACTGTCCTTGAATACATAGGACGTGGTGGCGTAGATGGGCACTGCCCGGGCATCCGTAGCCGGATCCGCCTTCTCCTGTCCTGCGTGTACCTGCAATGTTTCAAACTGATAACTCATAACATTCCTTCCTTTCATTTACCTTGTAGGTTTATATGTTGATTGTATTATAGCAGAACATTTCCTGCTTGTCAAGGGGTTTTCAGAAAAAAGAGTTGAAATTCTATTTTTCCTGTGGTATAATAGGTTTATAAGATCAAAAGCAGTCATGACCGGCTGAACAAAGGAGGTGGGAATTATGATGATCTCCACGAAGGGACGGTATGCCCTGCGGGTGATGATCGATCTGGCGGAGCACAACAGCGGCGGATATGTACCTTTGGCGGATATTGCCGAGCGGCAGGAGATCTCGGAGAAATACCTGGAAAGCATTGTGTCCATGCTCAGCAAAAAAGGGCTGGTGGATGCACTCCGGGGCAAGGGAGGCGGCTATCGGCTGAACCGTGCGCCGGATCAGTACACGGTAGCGGATATTCTGTATGTAACCGAGGGCTCCATGGCACCGGTGGCATGTCTGGAGCCGGGCGCAAAGACCTGTGACCGGGCTGCATACTGCCGGACGCTGGATATGTGGAAGAGGCTGTATGAGCTGATTACCCAGTTTTTCTCCGGGATTACCATTGCGGATCTGATCGCAGACAAATCCGGCGGGGATTTTGTCATATAACACCATCGCCCGATCTGATGCCAGATCGGGCGATATTTTATGGGCAAAGCCGCCGGGCTCTGTGCGGTGTCGTCTATGGTTTATCCAAAGGCTCCACACTCCGAACCTTCAGCTGATCCTCCGTTACCGTGAACCGCAGGTCGAATCCGGCAAAGGCGACTCCGTAGATCCGATCCGGATCCTCAGAATAGCCCGGCCGGGGATCCTGCTGTAAAATGCCCACTGCCGCATCCCGCTTGTCTGCCGGCAGCTGTTCCAGCAATGCCGCCGGAAAGTGAACCTTCAGCTGATGTGCCGCAGTTTGCCGGGTATAGCCCTGGCTTGCGTCCGTCCGGCAGTCCGCCAGGGGAATGTAAGGCTTTACATCGTAAACCGGGGTGCCATCCATCATATCAATGCCGGAAACGTGCAGCACGGCTTGTCCGCCCTCAAAGCTGACCCCCTGCAGCCGGACGCAGGACAGCCCCAGGCTGTTTGGCCGGAAGGGGGAGCGGGTGGCGAATACCCCCATGCGCTGGTTGCCCCCCAGCCGGGGCGGCCGCACAGTGGGAGACCAGTCCCCTTGCTTCCTGGCGGCGGAGAACTCCCAGATCAGCCAGATGTGGGAGAATTGCTCCAGTCCCCGGAATGCCTCCGGCTTGCTGTAGGCAGGCAGAAAGACTACCTGCCCCTCCAGCGCCTCCACCAGGCCGCTTTGACGGGGCAGTCCGAATTTGGTGGGAAAGTCCGTGTGAATGTATGCGATGGGTTCCATGTAATGCCTCCGGTGTTGTCCTTTATGTTGTCTTTTAGTATACCACAAAAATCGGGGCTTGTCACGGGTTTTAGGCAACATCGCACAGCTTTGTGCGGTGCTGCCCTATATTCCAAGCAGCCGGGCAATGCGCAGCGCCACATGCTGGTCATTGGACACGGTGAGATGCCGGGCTGCACGCTTTGCTTCCGGCATGGCGTTGGCAACCGCAAAGGAGTTCGGGGTCAGCTCCAGCATGGAAACATCGTTGCCGGAATCGCCGATGGTCAGTACCTGTTCCGGCAGCAGCTTGAGCCGGAGCAGCAGTGCCCGGATGCCGGTGGCTTTGTGAATGCCCCGGGCGGTGACCTCCAGGCAGTTTTCCGCAGAGACGCAAAGCTGAAATGTGCCGTCATCCAGTGCCTGATGCAGCCGGGTTTCCTGGGCAGCATCCCGGCAGAAGAACACTGCCTTTTCCACCTGCACATCTTCGGCAAGGCAAAAGGCTTGTGCATCCTCCACCGGTCGGCATATACCAATGGCATCCTCCAACAGGGCACGATCCTGTCGCTGTTCCAGTGCCCCATGCTCCAGCAGCACCCCCTCCGGTGTATACAGCAGCACGGCGGCTCCCTGCTGTTTGCCAACGCGAAGGAGCCGGTTTGCATGCTCCCGGGAGAGCGGATGCCGGAACAGGGCTTTGCCCTCCGGCAACTGTGTGACGCAGGCACCGCTGAGGGTGATCAGATACCGGATGCCGGGAAACTGCTGTAGCGCCTGGGGGATTTGTTCCCGGTTCCTGCCGCTGGTGGGCACAAAGCAATAGCCCTTGTCCGTCATCCGGCGGATGGCATCCAGGTTTTCCGGACTGAGCCTGCCCCGGCTGTCCAGCAGGGTGCCGTCCAGATCGCATGCGATCAGCTTGATTTCCATATTGCCTCCTCAGTTATTGCCTTAGATCCATACTGCGGATCTTTTCCCGGATGGGCAGGATCTGTGCCGGGGATACGGACAGTTCATCCACGCCCATTCGCAGGAATCGCTCCGTCAGTGCCGGATCCGCTCCCAGTTCTCCGCAAATGCCCGCCCAGATGCCTGCCTTGTGGGCATTTTGGATCACCTGCTGGATCAGTCGCAGCACCGCCTCATGATGGGGCTGATAAAAAGCCTCCAGGGAGGGGTTCTGCCGATCGATGGCAAGGGCGTACTGGGTCAGATCGTTGGTGCCGATACTGAAGAAATCTACCATAGGTGCCAGAATATCGCTGATGACCGCTGCGGCAGGGGTCTCGATCATGATGCCGGTTTCCATGTGTTCCCGAAAGGGGATCTCCTGCTGCTGCAGCTCCTGCCTGGCAAGCTCCGCCTGTTTCTGGATATGCCGGATTTCCTCTGGGCTGGTAATCATAGGGAACATGATGGACAGATCCCCATATACCCCTGCCCGGTACAGGGCACGCAGCTGGGTACGGAACAGCTCCGGTTCCGACAGACAGATCCGGATGGCTCGATACCCCAGCGCCGGATTTTCCTCCTTGGGCAGATGAAAATAATCAATCTGCTTGTCCGCCCCGATGTCCATGGTGCGGATGATGACGGGCTTTCCCGCCAGTTTCTCCGCTGCTTCCCGGTATGCCCGGAACTGCTCCTCCTCCGTGGGCATGTGGTCGTTCTGCAAATAGAGAAATTCGCTGCGGAACAGACCGATGCCCCCTGCATCGTTTTGCAGGGCGGCGCTGATGTCATCCAGCCCCCCAATGTTGGCGTAAAGCCGGATGCTCCTGCCGTCCCGGGTGGTGTTGGACTTGCCCCGGAGCGACTGCCACAGCCGGTGTTTTTCCTCTTCCTGCTGCTTTTTCCGGGTGTATGCGGCAATGGCTTCCGCATCCGGATCGATGCACACTGTCCCGGTGAATCCATCCACAATGGCGGTTTTCCCCTCCATGGCAGGATCCAGCTGACCCAGCCCCACCACCGCCGGGATCGCCATGGTGCGTGCCAGAATGGCAGTGTGGGAGTTCTCCGAGCCACGGAGGGTGAGAAACGCCAGGATCTTTTCCTTGTCCAGCTGGACTGTTTCACTGGGGGTCAGATCCTCCGCCACCAGGATCACCGGCTCCCGGGTCAGCAGGGATTCCTCGCTGCCGCCGCTGAGACAGCGGATCAGCCGGTTGGAGATATCCACCACATCCGCCGCCCGTGCCTGCATGTACTCATCGGTCATGGTGGAGAACATCTGGGAGAAGGAGTCGGAGGTGCGCAGCACGGCATATTCTGCATTCACCCGCTGGGTGTGGATAATGTGGCTGACGCTGCTGCAATAGTCCTCATCCTCCAGCATCATCCGGTGGATCTCAAAGATCTGGGCGTGGATTTCCCCCACCTCCCGCAGTGCCTTTTCGTGGAGGGTATCCAGCTCCTGTGCCGCCTGCTGCCTTGCCCGGTCAAATCGCTGCTGCTCCGCCTCCGGATCCGCTACGGTTTCCCGGCTGATGGTGTCGTTGTCCTTTTTGTAAAAGTACAGCTTCCCCATGGTGACAGCGCCGCAGACCCCCTTGCCCTGTATCCTGTTCATGCCCATCCCTCCGGCTTACAGATTTGCTTTGAGAAAGGCTTCTACCCCGGCAGCAGCCTCTGCTTCGTCCGATCCCTCTACGGTCACCGTCACCGGATCCCCCTGCTTGACCCCCAGTCCCATCAGAGCAAACAGCTTCTTGGCGCTGGCGGTTTTGTCCCCCTTGGTCAGGGTGATCTCGCTTTCGTATGCCTTTGCAGCCTGCACCAACTGCCCGGCAGGTCTTGCGTGGATGCCGTTCTCGTCCGTAATGGTATACACAAACTGTTTCATAAACTGCTCCCTTCCGCCGCACTGCGGCTGCGGCTTCTGCCGCCCTGGTAGCAGTATGGGCTGCTTTTTGGGAAACATACTTCCGGACGCAAAAAAGCCGGAGGATGAAGTTCCACCGGCTTTCGCCTTATTTTTTGCATTTGCCCGTGATGTCCGTCACATCGATCCGCCAGATGCCCGTGCGGGACAGGCTTTTTGCAATGGCAGCATCGAACCGGGACATATTCTCCGGGGTATACTTTTCACAGATCGCCCGAAGTGCCCGGATCTTTTCCGCCTCATCCGTAACCTCCCGGGCTGTGCCGGTGAGAATGGCTGAGGTATACCGGGTGGTGAATTTGTCATGCACCGGCTCCGCCATACCCACGCAGCTGACGCACACTGCCGGATGCTTCCGCAGCGCCTTCAGCTTCAGTCCCTCCTGGGCACAGTGAAAGTACAGGGTCTCTCCGATCCGTGCAATGGAAAGGGGCACACAGTAGGGTTCACCTTCCGGCAGGAGCATGGAAACCGTGCCGAAGCAGCATGCGTCCACTGCCTGCCAGGCAGAATCCCTGTCCATCTGTCGGTCTGTTCGCCGCATGCTCATGCCTGCTTGCTTTCCTCTGGTGCCATGGCAGCCCGGATGGCGTCTATCTGCTTCTTGATTTCCGGATCCCGGGTCAGGTCATAGGCAATGGAGTAGAAGTATGCCCCCAGCTGCATCTGCTCATCCTGTACGGCAGTTTTCGCCAGCACCAGCGCCAGCCGGATCAGTTCCTCATTGGGGTCGGCAGGCAGTTCGTACTTTTCAAATACCGCCAGAACCTGTTTCCGGGTGGGCGGTTCAATGTTATGCCCCATCAGCCCTCGCAGATTTACAAGCTCTGCCTGTACTCCCGGGTGATTGTTGTAGACCAGGCTTTCGTAGAAGAAGCATACCGCTGCATCGTAATCATGCACCGCAATGGCGTAGAATCCAAGGTCTGCGTAGATCCGGGACATGGCATAGGTGCTGTTGGCAATGGGGAACAATTCCCTGATTACAGCCAGCAGCTTTTCCGGTTCCTTTTTCAGCTTGTAGACCTCCGCCAGTTCAAAGCGTACATCGCAGCTTACCGGGTTGAACCGGATGCCCTGCTCCAGCGCTTCGATTGCATCGTCCAGCTTTCCCAGCTCCACCAGGGCGTAGCCGTACAGTGTATAGTACATGGCGAAATCATAGGGGGCACGTTCAATATTGGACTGTCCCGGATAGAGCATCCGGTACAGGTGGTACTCAAAGGGATTCCGGAAGCTGAAATAATGCAGCTTGCTTTCCTTGCCGAAGCCCTCCTCGCATTTTGCAGTCAAGGCACGCAGTGACACTGCTGCCTCCTGGTATTTTTCCTGGTTGAGCAGCTCCCGTGCCTCATGAAACAGCTCATCCAGCCGCTTGCCGTTCAGGGTGGTAGCGGTCATAAACTGATCCTGCTGTTCCTTGGGCAGCAGGCTGAATGCCAGCTCGGTAATGCGTTTTGCCAGCTCCTCGCCGTTGGGCTCGTGGGCATAGCGGCGCACCTGCCCCTCCAGGTAGGGAATGTCGGTTTTCAGATCTCCGGTCAGATTGGCGTTGCAAATTGCCAGAGCTTCTTGGATTGTGGTTGCCATCGTGTTTCGTCCTTCCGTTTAACCCCGCTTCATGCGGTTGCCTTCTGTGGTGTCAAAGCCCCGTGCCTTCAGCTGTTTTTCAAATTCTGCGTTGATCTTATCCAGCTTCTTCTGCCGCTTTGCCTCTGCCTTGGTCATGGGTGCAGTCGGCTTGGGCGGCTCTGCGAGCTTGGGCGTAGCCTTGGGTGCAGGCTTCTGCTTTGGGGGCGCCTTGTATTCTACAAAGTTTATCGCAACCTTGTCGTCATCCTGCTTTTTCTTGGTGACTGTTTCACCCATGGCGCTGAGCATATCCTCTACGCTGCTGATGACAGGAGGTGTGGCGTTGCCGTTTTCCATATCAAAGACGGAACGCTTGTTTGCATTCTGATTGGAGATTGCCTGCTGGAACACGTTTCCTCCATTTGTCCCATACGAGGAGTGCGGTGTCTGCTGTACGGGAGGCAGGCTGTATACCGGCTGGGTAATGGGAATGGGCTGACCATAGTTGTCGAATTCCTGGTATACCGGCTGTCCCTGGGCACTGTAGCCCACAAAGATCGGGTTGGGCTTGACAGGTGCCGTGGGCTGTGCCGGTGTGGGGGCATCCGCCTGAACCGGGGCGGTGGCAGCGAATTTCTGCTGCATGCTTGCCAGAACATCGTCGATGTTGTCCACCACCTGTGCAGGGGGCGGCGCAATGGCTTCCTCCGGTGCGGGCTCCGGCATAACAGGCTGCACCGGAACCGGTGCCGGACTGGGCGCAACCGCAACCGGCTCCACGGGAATGGGCGTAGGTTCCGGCATAACAGGCTGCACCGGAACAGGTGCCGGACTGGGCGTAACTGCAACCGGCTCTACGGGAATGGGCGCAGACTCCGGCATAACAGGCTGCACCGGAACAGGTGCCGGACTGGGTGCAACTGCAACCGGCTCCACGGGAATGGGAGCAGACTCCGGCATAACGGGTTGTACCGGAACAGGTGCCGGACTGGGTGCAACTGCAACCGGCTCTACGGGAATGGGAGCAGGTTCTTCATCAAAGGAAGCGGTATATCCCTTGGAGGGCTGGGAATTGCTGAACAGGCTGTTTGCCACGTCATCCCAGCTCTGCATCTGCTGTTCGGTCACTGCTACAATGTCGGATGCACCGGTGGTGATGGAGATGGATCCGGGATGTACCGGCTCCGGCTGGATCACTTCCGGCTTTACAGGCTCCGGTTCAGCTGCAGGCGCAGAAAGCTGGGACAGAATGGAGTCAATGTCCTCCATAGGTGCTGCCTTGGGTGCTTCTGCCGCAGGCTTCGGCTCTGCTGCAGGTGCAGAAAGCTGGGACAGAATGGAGTCAATGTCCTCTATAGGCGCAGCCTTGGGTGCAGGCTGAATCGGCTCCGGTGCAGGCTCCGGCGCTACAAATGCAGGCTTGGGTGGCTCCTGTGCCGCTCCCGGTGAGGGAATCGCAAACTGGGACAGGAAATCATCCTGAACAGGCGCTGCCTTGGGCGCAGGCTGAACCGGCTCCGGTGCAGGTGCAGCTTTTTGCTTGACAGGCGGTTCGTATGCAGTGAATACAGGCTGAACCTCCTTTTCCGGCGCTGCCGGTGCCCTGGGGGGTACCGGAGCAGGCGGGGGAGGTGCCACAGATGTGCGTGCAGGTGCAGGAGGCGGTGTAGGCGCAGAACTGATCGGCCCCATGGGTGCGGCCCCCATGCCGCCATGCTTTTGCATCTTCTTTTCTTCCTTGAGCTGCCGTGCAAGCTCCTTGTTGCTTTCTTTGATCAGCTTTTTTGCCAGAACCATCTTGCACTTTTCGCAGGTGATATCTACAATATCCTGCATGGGTGCGCCGCTTACAAATTTTCCGATGTTGTCAGGCTTTGTCAGATTGATACCGCAGCCGGTTTTCTTTCCGTTCTCTGTTCCGTGGACAACGCCCCCGTTGATTGCGTTGATGAGAAAAATTTGCATGGTAATCCTCCTAAGCATGGTGTTGCACTTTAAATTATACAGTATTTTAAACAAAAAAGCAAGCCCCCCTACAGAAAAAATCGAAAAATCCATACAAAAAAATGAGGGCATTTTGTCGGATGTCCGGAGCAGAATATAGCAAAGGAGGGACCCCATGCGCCCCATAGAGATCCCTCCTGCAAAATGTTTCGGCAATACCGTACAAAGATCGTGCAGTATTGCCTTAGATGCGTGTCAGATCTGCTGCATGCATAGCAGCAGTGACCTGTCCGCCAATGCCGATCACGATCCGGTCGCCGGAGATCTGCTGTACCTGATACACCGTCCGGTACACGAATGCCGCCAGCTTTTTGCCCTTGTAATCCGTTGCGCCCTGCCGGACACGAACCCGATCCCCCACGGAGAGGGAAAGCTGCTGTGCCTGTTCCTCCAGGGTCTGCATCCGGGATACATAGCCGTCGTCATAGGTGCCGATTACATTGGGAATGCCGGAGATCCGGTTGATGTCCCGGTGCTGACCCTTGATGCCTCCCATGCGCATACAGTAATGCAGGTGGCTGCCGGTGGATCTGCCTGTGCTGCCCTCTATGCCAATGGGGTCAGTGATCCGCACCGTATCCCCGGTTTTTACCAGCAGGCTGGACAGATGCCCGAAGTAGTAGACCTCCTGGGTGCCGGTGCGCCGGATCTTCACATATTGACCAAAGCCCTGCCGGTGATTGAAGCTGTTCTCCCAACCGGCGTACAGCACCACCCCGTTGACGGTGCTGTGGATGGTTTTGCTGTCCACCCCCACCAAATCCAGCCCATCGTGAGCGACACCCTTATAGAGCTGTGAAATGCGGAATTTCCCCATATAGGGACTGTTCATCGTTTCTCATCCTTTCCTTTTTCGGTTTTCAGCTGCACCAGCACGGTGCGGAGCTTTTCCGGCAGGGGCAGTCCCATGCGGCCGGCGTTTTCCAGAATGCTGAGCCCTTCGTTGGCAAGATAAAAGCCGATCACCGCATTGCGCAGCAGCCCCTGGGCATGCAGCAGCTGGGTGTCCAGCAGATGCCCCATGCCCACCATAGCAAGGATCAGCATTTTTCGCAGCAGTCCCCGGAATCCTACGGCACTGGATACCCGCCGGGCACAGACTGCCGCCAGCAGCCCGGTGGCGTAATCCATCAGAACAAACGCCAGCAGAGTCAGCAGCAGCCCGTCCGGACTGCCGAATAAAAAGCTGCCGGCAGCCAGTGCCACTGCGCATAGGGTTTGCCATGCTTTTTCCACGCCTTTCCTCCTTTCTCCCTCAATCATACAGCGCATTCCAGGGAAACTTGTACGGTCGCATACAAGTGTGCAGAAAAAAACTTGCTCCGGATTCCCCGGAGCAAGCGCAATCACATATGATTTGCAAAAGCGGCAGGGGATTGCCCTGCCGCTTTCCTATTCTTCCACCTTTAATCGAATATCTCCACTGTTGGTGCGAATTTCACAGGCGCCTCCGGTGCCGGATTCCGGCACGGAACAGCTGCCGCTGCCGGTCTGGGTCACAAACTGCTTTGGGGTACGCAGACTGCCGGACACATCGCCGCTGCCGCTCCGGATGGTGATGGCGGCGCCATCGCTGTGCTGGAGCTTGATATTGCCGCTGTTGGTTTCCAGTCGCAAGCTGTCTTCCGTCAGCACGTTAGTCAGACGTACATCCCCGCTGCCTGCATCGGCGGACAGAGTTCCGCCCTGCACATCCGTCAGGGTAATACTGCCGCTGTTGGCATGCAGCTGTGCATCCGCCTTCAGATGTACTTGATCCAGGAGGATGCTGCCGCTGTTGCATCGTGCCTCCAGCTGGTGCAGCCGGGTATCCTTTGCCCGGATGTCTCCGCTCTGGACGGTCATGGACAACTTGCCGGAAATGGATGCGGATAGGTCAATGGAACCGCTGTTGGATTGAAGATTTGCGCTTTGGAACTGTAACGGTTCCGATATGGTCAGATCCCCGCTGTTTGTTTCCGCCTGGATGGAGGCGTAGCTGTCTTCCGGCAGGTATACCCGGATCTTCTCCGGGTGCAGGGAAATGCCCAGATACCACTTCTGTTCCTCCCACTGCCGGATGTACAGGGTGCCGTCCTGAACCTGCGCTTCGCAGCGGTTGCCCTGCCGCAGGCTGCAAGTCACGGTGCAGCTGTCGTCTGGCGCAGGGAGAAATTGAATATCACAGCTGGTTCCTGTCATGGAGATGTTGGTGAAAGACTGCTCCACCTGGATGGTTTCGCTGTGCAGCGGGGTGGTTTCCAGCTTGGAGAAATCAAAGTCCATGGCGCACATGGAGCCGACAGATAAGACAAGTCCGGCAAATACCAGTGCGGATGCGGTTGTCAGAGCAATTTTCTTTCCTTGTTTCATGCGGCTTCCTCCTTTTTCTTAAACAGTGCCTTGATGCAGAGCATGAACTGCTTGCTCAGCAGCAGAATGCCCCGGGCTGCCTGGTTGAATCCGAAAACCAGGAACAGGGCAATGCCGCTGCACAGAAGTCCTGCCCCAAGGAACAGCAGGGAGCCGGCAATGTGTCCACCGGACAGATACCCATACAGAAAGGTGCCCACGATTCCGGCAATGCCGCATGCTGCAACGCTCAGATCCACCGCATACAGGGACAGGATCACGAACCAGAGGGCAATGTAAATTGCCAGGAATACGCTGACCGCCGCCAATAGCAGGGGCAGCCACAGGGGTGCCCCCAGAATCAGCAGAATGATTTCCCAGGGACGAAACGCCCGTGTGGGGGCGACCTTTTTCCTGACCAGCTTCGTCAGAGGAATCTCCGCCAGGATCTGATCCGCAATATCCCGGGGCGTGCCTATAGCCGCCACTGCTTGCTCCTCCGTGCAGCCTTCTTCCACCCGATCCTGGATGGCTTCTTCATAAAATCCCACGGAACGCTCCACGTCCTCCCGGGGTAAGCCCCTTAGCGCCTGCCGAAGGGCTGTGATCCACTCAGTTTGATTCATGTTCCGGTTCCTCCTTTGTAATAAATTTGTAGATTGCCTGGAGCTCCTGCCACTCCTGCTGAAATTCCTCCAGCCGCCGGAGTCCCTGCTCCGTAATGTGGTAGTATTTCCGAAGCCGTCCTCCATGCTCTGTGCTGCGCACCGTCAGCATCTGTCCGGCTTCCAGCCGCCGGAGAATGGGGTACAGGGTGGATTCCGAAATTTCCACGTAGGGCTTGATGTCCTTGATGATCTGATATCCATAGGAATCCTCATTTTTGATGGCCGCCAGCACACATACGTCCAGCAGTCCACGTTTCAGTTGAATGTCCATACCATACCTCCCGACATGTAATACTATATCACACATAGTATTGTGTGTCAAGGGGTATTTGCAAAAAATGCGGCATGGAATCTCCATGCCGCAAAATCTTAGCGTTGCCTATTCAGTTGTCACTACCCGGAGTCGTTGCTCCAGTGCCTGGCAGAACGCCTGATCCTGGGCGAGGGTTCGCTTGGGAGCGCCCCGGAGCCTGCCTCCCTGCCGTCGGATGCGTTTGGCAGTGTGCCGGGTTTCCAGCAGCCCGTCAATGTTCTCGTCGGTGTACCAGCCTCCGTCCTGGTGCAGCACATATGCCTGCCGGGCAAGGCACATGGCAGCCAGCCCGTAGTCCTGGGTGATGACCAGATCGCCCGGATGCAGGAGGTTCACCAGCCGGAAGTCCACACTGTCCGCCCAGGTGGAAACCGTGATGGTATTTGCATACTCGTCCTGGAACACGTGGGCGCTGTCACACAGAATGGTGCATGGCACCCCATACTGCCGTGCAAGCCGGATGGTTTGTTCCACCACCGGACATCCATCTGCATCTATGTAAATATGCATAAAAAGTCCCCCTTTGCATTCAGACAATACCGCACAAAGCCCGCCTGTCGGCTTTGCGCAGCATCTGCTGACGAATTTTCCGTCATATCACACAGAAACTCCTTGCAATACGCCAGTATTCCTGCGTCGTTTCTATGCAATCTGACGAAAAATCTGTTGGCACATCTACCACACAATCTTTGTGCGGTGTTGCCTTCAGTATAGCATCCGGCGCACCGACTGTCAACGCTTTCCTTGACAGATTCGCCGGATGGGGATACAATAGAGACAACACCGCACAGAGCACGCCTGGAAAAAAAGAGAGGAACGAACTGTAATGGACTTGAAATCCTTCAGCGCACTGGAGTGGGCGCATAAATTTATCCGGGAGCATGTGAAGCCCGGGGATCTGTGTATTGACGCCACCGCCGGCAGGGGACATGACACCGCCCTGCTGTGCGGCTTGGTGGGGGAGACGGGGCATGTGACCGCCTTTGACATTCAGTCGGACGCCATCGCCAGTACCAATGCCCGGCTGGCGGAGCTGGGGTACACAGACCGTGCCACGGTGATCCAGGGGAGTCATAGCACCATGGGGGAGTATGCCCAGCCCGGAACCATTTCCTGCATCACCTTTAATTTTGGCTGGCTGCCGGGTGGGGATCACAACATTTTTACCCATGCAGATACCAGCATCGCCGCCATCGGGCAGGGACTGGAGCTGCTGCGGGAGGACGGGATCATGAGCCTTTGCATCTATTACGGCAGGGAGACCGGTTTCGCAGAGCGGGACGCTCTGCTGGCGTATCTGCGCACCATTGACAGCAAACAGTACACCGTTATGATCTGTGAATTTGCCAACCGGAGCAACTGTCCTCCCATCCCGGTGCTGATCTGGAAGGGAAAATGAGTTTCGGGGCTGCCGTCCAATAACTTCCGTGTAGCATTCTCCGGGTTTTTGCATACACTATCAACAGCGGCGGACCCTTTCAGCAAAAGACAGTGGCGGCTTGTCCGGCAGGCTGCTCTCGGGATGCTGTTTTCGTTGGCTGTCTGCCGGAATGCCGCTTGAGATAGAGGTTGCCCGGGGAACCACAAAATGCGCACATGATCTTGCTGTCATGTGCGCATTTGCTTTGACAGCGCTGTACAAGCCTGCCCTAATACTTATGTTTTTGCTGTTCCAGCTTTGCATATTTCTCTTTTGTTGCCAATCCGCCCCGGATGTGTCGTTCCTGTTTGTTAAGCTCCAGTACTTCTTTCACAAGCGGGTAAAGCTGGGGCTGAATTTTCGGAAGACGCTCGCTGACATCTTTATGAACAGTTGATTTTGAAATTCCGAATTGCTTTGCAGCGGCCCGCACAGTGGCCTTGTGTTCCAGGATGTACTCGCCCAGGATAATTGCCCGGTCGTTCGGCTGTCCCTTCATGACCTCACTCCCATCGTGCTATGGTCTGATGGCTCACGCCCGCTTTGCGTCAGCATCCGTTTGATATATATGCACGGGAAGGGTGCGGTATTACGGCAGCATTGACGGGTCATAAAAAGTGTGCTATGATGATACTGGAAGGGAGGAGGAGTATGGAACGGAAACGGAATCAGTTTGATTTGCCCGGGATCTATTATTTCCAGGCAGGCAATACCTATACCGGCAGCAAGGGGAAGCTGCGGTTCCGCATCGATGTGGACGGCCAGATTCACGTTGCCTGCTGGCGCACGCCCCTGTGCTTTGAGCTTTCGGAAATGGAGGGCAGGGCAGAATTTCCTCTGACGGAGGAGGGCTACGACGGGCTGATCGCCTGGCTGGATGCGGAATACGCCGCTACATAATACCAAAAGCACCGCTTCGGATCATGCTTCCGGAGCGGTGTTTTCTGTTTGTCTGTGTATGCCGCATTCCGGCAGCTCATCCGGCAGGCTCAGTCCCAGCTGGGCATACAACTGTTCCACGTCCTGTATCCGGAATCCCAGCAGGGGATGTCCGTGGGGGATGCTGCCGTAAAAATACAGGTGCAGGTCGCATTTGCGGTACCAGCGCTGGAAAGGGGATACCCGGATCTGGATCTTGGCAAGGGCGCCCCGGTCTGCCAGCAGGGTGTGGAACCGGAATCCCCGGCAGTAACGGACGCAGAGCAGATTGCCCTGTACGGTGATGCCGGTGGTGCGCCAGGCTACGGTTTTGACCACCAGCATCCACAGCATGGGGATCTCCAGCATGAGCATGCCGAAGGAAATGAAATCCGAAAACTGGGGCAGCAGGTTTTGCAGCAGCCGGGAGACGATGGGAATCACTGCGGCGGCAATGCCCGGGGCGTACAGATAGGTCATCATGCCGTTGTTCGGGGCACGGAACTGATTCTTTTTCGGGAACGCCTGGGGGTAAAAGGAGCTGACTGCCTCCTGGATCTTCTGACGGGGGATCATGGGCACCATGACAGGCAGCTCCCGCCGGGCGTTGCCGTAGCCGGAGCAGTTCAGCTGCACGCTGGTCATCCGGCATACCTTCATAAACAGATTCTGCCGCAGATCGATGTAATTGATTCGGTCGCTCTGGATAATATACCGGCGCCGGGTCAGCAGACCGGAGCGGATCCGCAGCTGGTGTTCGTCCTGTTCATAGCGAAAGCCGATGTACCGCAGCATATTGACCAGGAACGACAGCAGCCAGGCTGACAGCAGCACAATGGCGGCACCCACCGCAATGGGGGGGATCTTGCTGGCGATCCGGGAGATCTGTGCCATGTGGGCGGTGATCTCCTCCGCCATTTCTCCTGCCATTTCCGTCAACCGCCGGGTCAGGCTTTCCTGGAGCATGGTATCCACCATTTTGCCGAATTGAAGGAAGAAGGTGGACAGATACAGCGCCCCGGACAGGCTACTGGAGAAAATAAAGGAGAAAAATACGATGGACAGCCAGTGGGGGCGATAGATCCGTGTTTTGCTGCTGCGGAGCCGGATGGGGAGCCGCTGCTTGATGCGCCGGTAATCGGAGCGCCGTACCAGAATGGAAATATCCATGGTTTTCAGTGCGCCGGCACGGGTGTCCAGCTGCACCCGGACAGCAAACAGCGGCCGCAGCCACCAGGGATGCTCTGCGGTAATCACCGACAGATTGTCATAGGGGATCACCACCTCCCGGCGGATCAGTATGCCGCTGGAATACACAAAGCAGTTCCGTTCTGCCCGGAATTGGATAAAGTGCCATCGCAGATAGCCGATGCCCAGGATCACCAGCACCACCAGTAGGTCGAACCAGGTGCCCTGGAGCCAGTGGTAAAAGGCGTACACATCCAGCTGGATGGAGCGGATGCCACGCAGCAGTGGGAACACCAGCAGCCAGATATTCTTGCCGGCGTATTTGAGGATATTGATCGGATGCTCCCGGTACAAGCCGTCACCCCCTTGGGGGCTGCAACGCCGTACGCAACTGCTCATAATCCCGCTTGCTCAGAAAGAGCAGCAGCATGGAGCCGCCGAATGCGCTCAGCAGAATGAAATTCAGCCCGGTGATCTTGGAAAAGGGTGTGGAAATGGAGGTGGTATACTGGATCGCACTGCGGCGCAGGGTCTGTGTCCGCACAAAGAAGCAGCCGCTGTGCTTGACCACCTGTTCCGGGGAAACGTAGTAGCAGGTATGCCGGAAGTACAGGGGCAGGTAGACCATGGCAGAAAACAGTCCGGCTACCGTTACAGTGACGATCACCACCCACAGCACAACCGGCAGGGCGGACAGGTAGGGGGCAACCGGAATGAAATAATACGCCAGTGCATCTAGAAGGGCGGTGACCAGCAGCAGCACCAGCCGGATCAGATTGATACAGGTTTTGTCCGCAAAGTACCGCCGCATGCATACCCCTCCCTTCGTTCTGTTTCCTCTCTGCGCCGCATATGCTTTCTGCGCAGACTTCTCTATTATCATTATAGCACATTCTTCTGTCAAAATTCAAGAGCCGAGACGCGGCTGTGGAGGGTACTATGCTGGAAACCGTCAATGCATTCATCTGGGGCAATCTGCTGCTGAGCCTGCTGCTGGGCACCGGGCTGTATTACACAGTCCGTATGCGCGGCTTTCAGCTCCGGGGCATGGGAAGGGTACTGCGCTGTACCTTTTCCGGCTGCCGGAGCCGGACGGCAGGCAGCGGCAGGATTTCTCAGCTGCAAACCATGTCCGCTTCCCTTGCCGCCACCATGGGTACCGGAAACATTGTGGGAGTGGCAACGGCGCTCACCCTGGGGGGACCAGGGGCGATTTTCTGGATGTGGATCTCCGCCATTCTGGGCATGCTGCTGGTGTATGCGGAAAATATGCTGGGAGCATTGTTCCGGTACCGGTGTGAGGACGGCAGCTGGTGCGGCGGTGCCCTTGCCTATCTGGAACGGGGCATGCGCAGCCGTCCCCTTGCCCTTGCCTTTGCCGGATGCTGTGTGCTGGCGTCCCTGGGTATGGGCAATCTGGCACAGGTCAACTCCCTTGCCTGTGCTGCCCGGGATGGGTTCGGAGTGCCGCCGGTGGTATGCGGTCTGGTAACTGCCGCTTTGGCGGGGATCATAATTCTGGGTGGCGTTGACCGCATCGGCAAAGCAGCCCAGAGCCTGATCCTGCCCCTGTCCGGGCTGTATCTGCTTTGTGGCGTGGTTTTTCTGATCCTGCGCCGGGATGCGCTGGGGGATGCCTTCAGCAGCATTTTCCGGGGTGCCTTCGGGCTGACCGCAGTGGGGAGCGGCGTCAGCGGAGCCGCTGTGCGCCGGTGCATCAACATTGGTCTGCGCCGGGGGGTATTTTCCAATGAAGCCGGTTTGGGAAGCGCCTCCCTGCTGCATGCGGCAGGGGAAGCGGAGGATCCCTGCGTCCAGGGTATGTGCGGCATCTTTGAGGTGTTTGCGGATACCATCCTGTGCTGCACCATGACCGCCCTGGTGATCCTGTGCAGCGGCGTGACGGATCCGACTCTGGAGGGGGCTGCTCTGGTGATGGCTGCATTTTCCGCCCGGTTCGGCGCATTCGGCAGGATCTTCATTACCCTGTCTGTGATGCTGTTTGCCTTTGCCACCCTCATTGGCTGGAGTGTATGCGGGGAATCCGCCGCCCGGTATCTGTCCCCCCGATGGGGCAGCTGTGTGTACCGGATCTGTTTCCTGTTTGCCTGTATGATCGGGGCGGTGCAGGATCTGACCCTGGTGTGGCAGCTGTCGGATCTGTTTAACGGTCTGATGGCGTTCCCGAATCTGATCGGACTGATCGGGCTGCGGCGGCATGTGCATCCGCCTGCATAAGCCCGGGTGGGGTGGTACATACTTTCCTTGACTGACCAATGGAAAGGGAGTATGGAACATGAACGCTGTGATTTTTTGTGACGGGGGCTGCGGCTGGCTGGCACCTCTGAGCCGACTGCCCAAGGCATTGCTGCCTCTGTGCGGCAGACCCCTGCTTGCGTATCTGCTGGATCTGCTGGCGGACAGCGGCTGTGTGGAGCAGACCCTTCTTGTGGAGGATGGCAGGGAGCTTTCCTGCCAGTTCGGCAGCCTGTACCGGGGCATGCCCCTTGCCTATGCCCATGAAGCGCCGGATCATACCGGTACGGATACCCTGGTGATCCCGGAGCCGGTGCTGGCGGATTTTGATCTGTGTGCCGCCCTGTCCGTGCATCAGAACCATGGGGGCATGACCGCCCTGTGCATTGCTGTGACCGAGCCGGAGTTGTACCCTATGCTGGAAAACGGCCAGGCGTTTACCGGCTGCTGCATCCTTTCTGCCGGGATGCCCCTGCGCCAGGATCTGTATGTCCTGGCACGGCAGGAACAGGCACAGCTGTATCCGGACGCAGGCACATGGCATCGGATCGGCAGCGTCCGGGAATACCTTCGTGCCCAGCGTGCCGTACTCCGCAGCGGACTCAAAACAGCCGGCATCCGGACATCACAGGGCTGCATTACCCCGGACGGACAGCCGGACAACCGGCTGGAGCAGCCCTGCTGCACCGGTGCCGGACTGAAAATCGGGAGAGACAGCCGGATCCGGAGCTGTATCCTGGGCAGGCAGGTGTCCATTGGCAGCGGCGTGGAGCTGACGGACTGCGTGGTGGGGGACGGTGCATACATCGGGGACAATGTGGTGTGCCGGGAGGCGTGGATCGGCGCCGGCGCCATGCTGATGCAGGGCAGCTGTATGGAACCCGGCAGCGCATTGGGGGAGAATTCCCGGCTTGGGGAGGCATCCGTCCTGCGGCGGGGCGTGCAGGTGTACACCGATAAGCGGGTGCCGCCCCGGACGGATGCGGCAGAGGATGTGCGCAGCAGTCTGCCGGTGCCCCTGGAGCTGGACAGCGGCTGCCTGTGCGGAGAGCTGACGGCTCTGGGCATGCTGCGGCTGGGGGAGGGGCTTGCTGCCTGCGGAGATACGGCTGTGGGCTGTGCAGAGGATCCGGACAGCCGGGTGCTGCTGCATACCCTGTGTGCGGGGATCGCATTGGCAGGGGGCGGCTGTCTGCGGCTGGAGGACTGTACCCTGCCCCAATTGCAGGCGGCATCTGTGATGGGCGACTGTGACCTGCTGTTGTATGCGGACGCCGGAGCCAAGGACTGTCTGACTCTTTACGGCAAAGGGGGACTGCCTCTGACCCGGCAGCAGGAGCAGCAGATCGGAGGGGCGCTGTCGATGCCATCCGGGTTGGGATTCCGGAAGCACCGCAGCGGTATGATTGCGGAGGGAAGCGGCTTTGCCGCCCTGTATACCCGGCAGCTGGCTCTGCGGGGCGGAGCCGACTGCGGCAGGCGCATTGAGATCAGTGCCGGTGCGCCGGGACTGGGCAGGCTGGCGGAGACATTGTTCGGAGGCACCGGTGCGCCCCTGGTGTTCCAGCTGTCCGATGGAGGGCGGCGGCTGACAGTGTACGGGGAGGATACCGGCTTTGTGCATTATGAGCAGCTGCTCCTGCTGTGCTGCATGCTCCGGGGGCGGAAGGGGGAGGACGCAGCCCTGCCGGATTGGTTCCCGGCGGCAGGGGACAGGCTGATGGAAACTTACGGCAGGCGGATTCTTCGTTACGGCAGGGAGGAGGATTCCCGGGCACGGGCGTTGGCACTGGCACAGCGGTTTTCCCTGGATGGACTGGAGCTTGGCATGGAACTGACGGAGCTTCTGGCGGAAACCGGGGAGAGCCTGTCCGCCCTGCTGGCACAGCTGCCGCCCCTGTATACTACCCGGCGGCTGATGGAGGCAGGGGACAGCGCTCGTCAGCTGCTGCAGCGTGTCTGTGGGGATCCCCGGGGCGGCGTGCTGCAGGAGAACGCCCAGGGGGCAGTCCGGGTGCTGCCGGAAGGGCGGGAGAGTCTGCTGTTGTATGCGGCATCCTCTGACATGGAAACTGCACAGGAGCTATGCGGACAGGCAGAGGCGTTTCTGAGGGGATACTGCTGAATCTCCCGAAAACCCACAGATCTTTGTGCATTGTCTGAAAAAATGCCCTTGACATTTTGTGCGATTTGGCGTATAATTAGCCTGTCTAATTATACGCTTGGGCAGGATGCCCGGCGATGCATTCTGGAATCAAAGGCGAGAACGCCTATTCAGAACCTGTCTGTTTCTGGCAGGTTCATACATACATACCCGGACAATGACGCAGCATTGACTATGCAGCGGCGGGAGGATGTGGAACTCCCGTCGCTTTGATGTTTTGACGATTGCGGCTGATTCAACGAAATCGAAGGAGTAATACATGCAGACCGCCCTGCCGGAGCCATGGAGGGCTGCTCTGCCGGACAGCTCCGCCCCGTTTTGTGCGGAGCTGTGCCCTTGTACCATCTTTCTGCGTGTTGTGCCGGGAACAACAGGAAGGCAGTACTGCATAGGAACTGTGCGGTGCAGCCGGAAAGAGAGGTTAAATGTGAACAATGAAAATCAGAAGCGCTTTGTACGTCCGAAGCGTGAAAGCGGAGCAGTGCCTCAGCAGGGACAAAACGGGCAGAAGCAGGGAGGCAGAAAGCTGGCAGGCCGGAACCCCCAGAAGCTGGGCATAAAGCCCCCGAAGGCAAATAAGCCCCAGCAGGAGCAGTTGCTGCCGGTGCAGCAGGCTGCCCACAAGTCAAAGAACCAGAAAAAGCCGAAGGAACTGCGGAAGACCCCTGTACGGATCATCCCTCTGGGCGGTCTGAACGAGATCGGCAAGAACCTGACCGTGGTGGAGTGCGCCAACGACATGTTCCTGATCGACTGCGGCCTTGCGTTTCCGGATTCGGATATGCTGGGCGTGGATATCGTCATCCCGGACTTTACCTACCTGGAGCGGAATGTTGACAAGCTCCGGGGCGTGGTGCTGACCCATGGCCACGAGGATCACATCGGCGGACTTGCATATCTGCTCAAGAAGATCATCATTCCCGTATACGGCACCCAGCTGACCCTGGCGCTGGTGGAGGGAAAGCTCCGGGAGCACCGACTCCTGGGCAAGGTGAAGCTGAACGTGGTAAAGCCCCGGCAGACTGTGAAATTCGGCTGCATGGCAGTGGAGTTCATCCGGGTGAACCACAGCATCCCGGACGCAGTGGGCATGGCGATCCATACCCCTGCCGGCGTGATCGTACACACCGGCGACTTCAAGGTGGACTATACCCCCATCAACGGAGAGATCATTGACCTGGCACGGTTTGCGGAGCTGGGCAGCAAGGGCGTACTGGCGCTGCTGTCCGATTCCACCAATGCAGAGCGGCCGGGCTTTACCCCTTCGGAGCGGACGGTGGGTGAATCCTTTGAAAAGCTCTTTGCCAAGGCAGAGGGCAAGCGGATCATCATCGCCACCTTCTCCTCCAACATTCACCGGGTGCAGCAGATCATCGACTGCGCCGCCCGGTACGGCAGAAAGGTTGCCATCTTTGGCAGAAGTATGGTGAACGTTATGACCGTTGCCATTGAGCTGGGGTATCTGACCGTGCCCAAGGGCATCATCATCGACATCGATATGATGAATCGGTACGAAAGCGAGCGGATCGTGCTCATCACCACCGGCAGCCAGGGAGAACCCATGTCCGCCCTGACCCGGATGGCAATGAACGACCACAAGAAGGTGACCATCACCCCCCAGGACTTCATCATCATTTCCGCCACCCCCATTCCCGGCAACGAAAAGACCGTGACCAAGGTGGTCAATGAGCTGATGAAATGCGGGGCTGAGGTGGTCTACGAGCGCATGTACGAGGTGCATGTGTCCGGACACGCCTGCCAGGAGGAAACCAAGCTGATCCTGGCGCTGACCAAGCCCAAATTCTATATGCCGGTACACGGGGAATACAAGCACTTCAAGAAGCAGAAGCAGCTGGCGATGGATATGGGCATTCCCAAGGAAAATATCATCATCGGGGACATCGGCAACGTGATCGAGACCGATGGCGTGGATATGAAGATCGTGTCCCAGGTGCCTGCGGGCAGAGTCATGGTGGACGGTCTTGGCGTGGGAGACGTTGGCTCCATCGTGCTGCGTGACAGAAAGCATCTGGCAGAGGATGGTCTGATCATTGTAACAGTGGTCATCGACAAGTCCATCGGAGAAGTGGTGGCAGGGCCGGATATGATCTCCCGGGGCTTTGTGTATGTGCGGGAGTCCGAACAGCTGATGGATGAGGCACGGAACCTGTTGAGTCACACCCTGGCAAGCTGCACGCCCCAGGATTTCCGGGAGTGGAACTCCATGAAGACCAAGCTGCGGGATGCGCTGTCCGACTTTATTTTCTCCAAGACCAAGCGCAGTCCGATGATCCTGCCGATCATTTCAGAGATTCACTGATGCATCCGGGCATGATCCGGCATGTAGCAAAGGAGGCGTGAGAAATGCGGGAAAAGCGACCGGTATGGTTCTGTATAACGGTGGGTCTGCTGTTGTGTTCGGCTGGCTATGCCGCCTATGGGCTGCATGGCTATGATACGGAACGGTTCTGGCTGTCCGTTGTGCTGCTGTTTGTTTCGGCTGTTTTGTTCCTGATTTCCTTTTTCCTGTTTTCCAAGCGGAATATCCGCTTTATTGCCACACTGAACGATGAGCTTGCCGCTGCGGAGCATGAAACTATGTATTCTCTGCCGGTGCCCACCGTCATCCTGGACGACAGCGGTCTGATTCTCTGGTACAATCTGCTGTTCGGCAGGGATATTCTGGAGAACGACGATGTGTTCGGTCTGCGGATCGGGGAGGTGCTGGATCTGGATCTGCCCACCCTGCTGGAAACCTGCAGCGGCAGCGTCCATTACTGCGACAAGCAGTACGAAATCAGTGTGACCACCTGTACCCGGAATGACCGGAATCTGCATCTGCTGTGCTTTACGGATGTGACGGACTATGCCGCACTGCAGGACACCTTCCTCAATACCCGTCCCACCGTCATGCTGCTGGTGATCGATAATTACGAGGACGTGCTGCAAAACGCAAAGGAAAGCGAAAAAGCCACCGTGTTCGTTGCCATCGAGCAGATGCTGGAGCGGTTTATGGCGCCTACCACCGGTGTGCTCCGGAAGCTGTCCAGCGACCGGTTTGTGGCAGTGGTGGAGGAACAGCATTTGCAGCAGATGATCCGGGGCAAGTTCCGGATCCTGGACGATGCCCGTACCATTACGGTAGGGGAGCGGTATGCCATTACCCTGTCCATCGGCGTGGGGCACGGGGCGTCCACCCTGGAGGAAAGCGAGGCATTTGCCAAGCAGGCGCTAGATATGGCGCTGGGCAGAGGGGGCGACCAGGTCGCTCTGAAAACCGAGAACGGCTATAAATTCTTCGGGGGCGTGTCCAAGGGCGTGGAGAAAAAATCCCGGGCAAAGACCCGGATCATTGCCAACGCCATGCAGGAGCTGATACATACCTGCGACCGGGTCATGATCATGGGACACCGGTACGGGGATCTGGATTCCATCGGCTCTGCCATTGGTCTGGCTGGTGCCATCCTGCAAAGCGGCAAGCCTGCTCATGTGGTGGTGGATCGGCAGACCACCTTAGCCGGGGTGCTGATCGACCGGATGGAGGCGGAGGATATCCACCTGACCATTGACGTGCCCACAGCGCTGACCCAGATGACCGAACAGACCCTGCTGATCGTGGTGGATACCCACAGCAAGGATTTTGTGGAAAGCGTGGATCTGTACCAGAATGCCCGGCAGGTGGTGGTCATTGACCATCACCGGAAGATCGTGAATTTTATCGACAATGCGGTGATCTTCTACCACGAGCCATATGCTTCCTCGGCGGCGGAACTTGTGACGGAGCTGTTGCAGCATTTCCGGAATACGGAGCATCTGAATCCTGCTTATGCGGATGTGTTGCTGGCGGGGATCATGCTGGACACTAAGAATTTTGTCATGCGCACCGGGGTGCGTACCTTTGAAGCGGCTGCGTATCTGCGGAAAATGGGCGCAGACACCATTGCCGTCAGACAGTTTTTCTCCAGTTCCATCGAAACCTATCAGCACCGGGCGCACCTGGTGTCCCAGGCGGAACTGTACCACCACTGTGCCATTGCAGTGGCGGATGAGGTTTTCAACGACATCAAGCTGGTGGCACCCCAGGCGGCGGACGAGCTGCTGGGGATTCGCTCCGTGGCAGCGTCCTTTGTGCTGTACAGCCTGAACGGAGAGGTGAACATTTCCGCCCGTTCCATGGGCAGCATGAATGTACAGGTTGTGATGGAAAAGCTGGGGGGCGGCGGGCACCAGACTATGGCTGCCACCCAGATTCCCGATATTACCGTTGCTGAGGCGAAGCAGCAGCTGCTGCAAGTGCTTGCTGAGGAATTTGCCCAGCCGGAGCAAAGCAAGTAGAAAGGAAGATTCAGATGAAGGTTATTTTAACAAAGGATGTAAAGGGAACCGGCAAGGCCGGGGACGTAAAGGAAGTGGCAGACGGCTTCGCAAGAAACTTTCTGATCGGCAAAGGACTTGCCCTGGAGGCAACCGCCAAGAACCTGAGTGATCTTGCCGGGAAGAAGGCAAGCCAGCAGCATAAGATCGACGTGGAAAAGCAGAACGCCCGGGAGATTGCGGAAAAGATCAACGGCAAAACCGTTACTGTCCATGCCAAGGCAGGGGCAAACGGCAAGCTGTTTGGCGCAGTAACCGCAGCCCAGATCGCAGAGCAGATTGCTGCCCAGTATGGCTGCACTGTGGACAAGAAGCGGATCAGCCTCAAGAGCGACATCAAGAACTACGGTGAATACGAGGCGGAGATCCGGCTCTACACCGGCATCGGCGCAAAGGTGACCGTTTCTGTGGTAGAAGCAAACTGACATTGAAAGCAGGGGATTGTCATGAATCAGCTTGAGCAGGGAGGCTTTTCGGAGAAAGAGCTGCCCTACAGCATTGAAGCGGAGCAGTCCATTCTGGGTGCCATTCTGGTCAACAGCGATGTGCTGCCTACGGTGGTGGATCTTATCAGCCCGGAATGCTTTTACAATGAGCAACACCGGCAGCTGTACGGCATCATGCTGCGGCTGTTCACCAGCGGCTCCCAGGCTGACATTGTGGTGGTGCTCAACGAGGCGCTGCAGGCACGGATCTTTGAAAACGCCCAGGAGGGCAGAAAATATCTTGCCGCTCTGGTGGATCAGATGCCATCCGTGTCCAATGTGGCAAGCTACTGCAAAATCGTTGCGGAAAAGTATTACATCCGTTCTCTCGCCTATGTGGCACGGGAGGTGCTGGATCGGGTGGCGGATGGCGGCGATGATGCCCAGAACCTGCTGGACTGGTCGGAGCAGAAGATCTTCGATATCCGACAGGGCAAGGATGTACGGGGTCTGATCCCCATCAGCGAGGTTATCGTGGAGGCATACGACACCATCGGCAAAATGGCAGGGCCGGATCGGGAAAAGTACATTGGCGCCCGTACCGGTTTTTCCATGCTGGACGCCATTACCTCCGGTCTGAACAAATCCGACCTGATTCTGATCGCAGCCCGTCCTGCCATGGGTAAAACCGCCTTTGCGCTGAATATCGCCACCAACGTGGCACGGCATTCCGACAAGGAGGTCGCCATCTTCTCTTTGGAAATGTCCATGGAGCAGCTTGCCACCCGTATGCTTTCTACGGAGGCATTGGTGGATTCCAACAAGCTGCGCAGCGGCAAGATCAGCTCCGACGACTGGGTGCGGCTTGCGTCCAGTGCCAATTATCTGAGCGGCATGGGCATTTACCTGGATGAATGCTCCGGTGTCACCGTGCCTCAGATCAAGGCAAAGCTGCGGCGGATGAAAAACGTGGGACTGGTGGTCATCGACTATTTGCAGCTGATGGATTCCGCCACCAAATCCGACAACCGTGTGCTTGTGATCTCTGAAATCACCCGGCAGTTGAAAATTATGGCAAAGGAACTGGACATTCCGGTGCTGCTGCTGTCCCAGCTGAACCGAGGGGTGGAGAGCCGGCCGGACAAGCGCCCCATGCTGTCCGACCTGCGTGAATCCGGTTCCATCGAGCAGGATGCGGACATTGTCATGTTTCTGTACCGGGACGCTTATTATAATAAGGAAAGTGAGCGCCCCAACATCAGCGAATGCATCGTGGCGAAGAACCGTCACGGAGAAACCGGCACGGTGGAACTGATCTGGGATGGTCAGTACACCCGGTTCTCCAACCCGGAGCGCTGACATGCTGCACTGCATGATGGAAACCATCCATCGGTATGCTATGGTGCAGCCGGGGGATACGGTAACGGTGGCGCTGTCCGGCGGGGCAGACAGTACGGCGCTGCTGCTGGGTTTGCTTGCGTTGCGGGAACAGCTTGGCATCAGTCTTCGGGCAGTGCATGTGAATCACCATCTGCGTGGGACGGAAAGCGACCGGGATGCTGCCTTCTGTGCACAGCTTTGTGAAGAACGGCAGGTGCCCTTTTTCCTTGGCACTTGCGATGTGGCGACCTATGCGGCACAGCGGAAGCATACCTCCTGCGAAATGGCGGCACGGGAGCTGCGGTATGCCCAGCTGGAAGCGCTATGCCCTCCCGGCTCCAAAATCGCCACTGCCCACACCGCTTCTGACAATACGGAAACGGTACTGGAGCGGCTCACCCGGGGTACCGGGCTTGCAGGGCTGTGCGGCATTTCTCCCGTCCGGGGCAGGATCATCCGACCGTTGCTGTATGTCACCCGACCACAGATCCTGGGGTTTTTGGCACAGCAGCATCAAAGCTATGTGACGGACAGTACCAATGCCCAGGACGCATTTTTCCGGAACCGGCTGCGGCATCATGTGCTACCGGTGCTGCGGCAGCAGAATCCGGCAGTGGATCGGACGGTGGGCGCCATGACCCGGATTCTGTCGGATGAGCAGCAGTATCTGGAGCAGCAGGCGCAGGATGCCTTTGACCGATGCTTTGACCGGGCGCAGAACAGCCTGTCCGGCCTGCAAAATCTGCATCCTGCCATGGAGCGCCGGGTGCTGGCACTGTTTTTGCAGCGGTGCGGCGTGGAGGTTTCCGCAGTGCGGATCGCCCGGGTGGAGCAGCTGCTGCAAACCGGCGGCAAGCAAAATATTGCTGCCGGGGTTTATCTGACCGCAGATCAGGGTATGCTGAAATGGGAGCATGCACAAGCGCCGTCACCCGCTGTAGGAGAGATGGTTTTACAAATCGGGGAAAACCGGCTGATGCCCGGACGGCTCTGCATGGCTCGACTGGAAAAGATAAATCAAGTGACAAGTGATTGCAATATTCACAGTAAATTCACAAATGCCACTTTGGATTATGATAGAATAAAAGGGACGGCTGTACTGCGCGGCAGAAAGCAGGGGGATTCCATCCGCCTTGCAGGCAGGGATTTTACCAAGTCGGTAAAAAAACTGCTTCAGGAGAAGGTGCCGGTGCAGCAGCGGTCCAAGCTGCATTATCTTCAGGATGATGCGGGGCTGATCTGGATTGAGGGGATCGGAATTTCAGCCCGTGTACAGCCGGATGCCGGCACACAGCAGCTGCTGACGCTGACCGTATCCGATGGCTGAATTTTACTGGACCTTAGGTCCGACAAGGAGTGAATGGATTGACACCTGGAAGAAATAGAGGCGCCCTGGCGTATATCCTGATCGCAGTGATGCTGGTGGTTTCTGTATTCGTGATCATGCCCATGCTGTCCAAGTCCGGCAAGAGCACGAAATATTCCGAGATCATTGCATACTTTGACGATTATCAGGTCACTAGCTATACATTGGATCTTGGCACGGGGGAACTGGAATTTACCGTAAAGGATTCCAAGGACAAGAAGAAGTACACTGTGCCCAACGTGAGCCTGTTTCTGGATGATACGGACAACTACCGGCAGGAATACAACAAGCAGAACCCGGACGCGCCCCTGGAGCAGGATTACTACAAGATCAAGGACAGTTCCTGGTTGTTGACAGTGATTCCCACTGTTGTGATGCTGGGCATGGGTATTTTCCTGATCGTGTTTATGTTCCGGCAGAACGGAGGCGGCAGGTATTCTGCCTTTGGAAAGGCAAATATCAAGGCGCAGTCCCAGCACGGCAAGAAGGCAACCTTTAAGGACGTTGCCGGTGCGGACGAGGAAAAGCATGAGCTGGAGGAAGTGGTGGACTTCCTGAAAAACCCCAAGAAATACACCGAGATCGGTGCCCGGATCCCCAAGGGCGTATTGCTGCTTGGCCCTCCCGGTACTGGTAAGACTTTGCTTGCCCGGGCAGTTGCCGGGGAGGCGGGCTGTCCCTTCTTCCCGATTTCCGGCTCGGATTTCGTGGAAATGTTCGTGGGCGTGGGTGCATCCCGTGTCCGTGATCTGTTTGAACAGGCAAAGAAGCATTCTCCCTCCATCATTTTCATCGATGAGATCGATGCAGTGGGCAGACACAGAGGTGCCGGTCTGGGTGGCGGTCATGATGAGCGGGAGCAGACCCTGAACCAGCTGCTGGTGGAGATGGACGGCTTTACCGCCAATGACAGCGTGATCGTCATTGCTGCTACCAACCGCCGGGATATTCTGGATCCGGCGCTGCTGCGTCCCGGTCGGTTTGACCGGCAGATCGTGGTAGGGTATCCGGATGTGAAGGGTCGTGAGGAGATCCTCCGGGTACATGCCAAGAACAAGCCGCTGGGGCCGGATGTGAACCTGAAAACCATTGCCAGAACCACCCAGGGCTTTACCGGTGCGGATCTGGAGAATCTGTTGAATGAGGCAGCATTGCTGGCAGCCCGTGCCAACAGAAAAGCCATCATTGAATCGGATATTGAGGAGGCCTCCTTCAAGGTTATGGCTGGGCCGGAAAAGAAGTCCCGGCTTGTGACCGAAAGCGACAAGAAGATCACCGCATACCATGAGGCTGGGCATGCCATTGCTACCTACAACCTGGAAACCACCGATAAGGTACACCAGGTCAGCGTCATTCAGCGTGGTATGGCAGCCGGTCTTACCTGGACTCGTCCCCAGAGCGACGACAGCCACGTTTCCCGCCGCAAGATGCAGGAGGAGCTGATCGTGTTCCTGGGAGGCCGTGTGGCAGAATCCCTGATGCTGGATGATATCTGCACCGGGGCGTCCAATGACATTGAGCGTGCTACCAAAATGGCACGGGATATGGTGACCAAGTACGGATTCTCCGAAAAGCTGGGGCCGGTGGGCTATGCCTCCGAACAGGATGAGGTATTCCTGGGCAGGGACTACGGTCATACCCATACCTACAGCGAGACTGTGGCGGCGGAAATCGACGAGGAAGTACGCCGGATCATGGAGGATGCTTACGCTAAGTGTGAAAAGATTCTGACCGACCACCGGGATCAGCTGGAATGCCTGGCGCAGTATCTGCTCAAGTATGAGAAGATCGACGGGGATGACTTTGAAAAGCTGATGCATGGCGAGCTGGTCACACCGCCGGATGCGCCGGAGGAGGATAAGCCGGAAACAACTTTTGATCCGACCAACGAGAATCCGACGCCTGAGGCATAAGAAACGAATCACAGGCTATGGAGTGTTCCATAGCCTGTTTTTTGTAAGGAGGAGAACATATGGTACTGGACGTACAGGGACTGTCCAAGCAGTATTCCAAGGTGCTGGCAGCCGACCAGGTGTCGTTTCAGATCGGGGAGGGGGAGATCTTTGCCCTGATCGGCCCCAACGGCGCCGGCAAGACCACCACCATCCGCATGATCGCCACTCTGCTGCAGCCCACCGGCGGTGACGCTGTTGTTGCCGGGCATAGCGTGTGCAGGGAGCCGGCAAAGGTGCGGGAATGCATCACCTATCTGCCGGATGAGGCTGGGGCATACAAAACCATGACCGGCAAGGCGTATCTGAAATTCATGGCAAGCATTTTCACCACCGACCGGAAACAGGCGGATGCCTGTGTGCAGCGTGCCATGGCAATGTGCGGCCTGGGGGATCGGCTCAACGAAAAGATCGGTACCTACTCCCGGGGTATGATCCGGAAGCTGCTGCTGTCCCGGGCGGTGATGACTCGTCCCAAGCTGGCAATCCTGGACGAGCCAACCAGCGGTCTGGATGTAATCAACGCTCTGGAGATCCGGAAGATGATCCTGCAGCTTGCCCGGGACGAGGGCATGAGCTTTCTGCTGTCCTCTCACAATATGCTGGAGATCGAGTATGTATCCGACCGGGTGGGCATCATTTCCGGCGGGCATCTGATGGTCACCGGAAAGCCGGAGGAGCTGAAGACCCGGTATGGTGCGGCAAATCTGGAGGAAGTATTTGAAAGGGTGGTGCTGCAGCATGAAGTTCATTAGTCTGTTGAAAAAAGAGCTGCGGGAATTGCTCACCGCGCAGCTTGTGGTCGTGCTGGTGGTTACCGCCGGTATGATGTTTATGATCGGGCAGATTCTCAGCAACGTGGTGCAGGATGCTGCCAAGGAAAGCAGCTCCCTGCATATCTGCGACCAGGACGACACGGATCTGACCCGGAGTCTCATCCAACAGCTGAAAGTCCTGGGCTATGAGGTGGATACGGTGGAGATCACCGGGGAGGATCGGGCAGCCACCATGTCCCGGCTGGAGCTTTCCTCCCTGATTATTCTGCCGGAGGGCTTTACGGATGGGTTGCTTCATGGAACCGATCCGGCACAGGTGGAAACCGTCAGCGTGCTGAAAAATGTCTCCATGGTCAGCAGTGCCGGGGATCCGCTTGCCGGGGGGCTTCAGTCCATTCGCACCATTCTCACCCAGGCTTTGATGGAGCAGTCCGGTATGACCCAGGAACAGGCTTCCAAAGCCATGCAGCCCTTTGGAACGAAGGAAATCACGGTGGTGCGTGACAAAAGTGCCCAGATCAACAGTTCCACCCTGGTGGGTTTTTTGTCCATGCAGAACATGCTGATTCCCATTGTGGTGTTCATGCTGGTAATATACACCTCCCAGATGATCATTGGTGCCATTTCCACCGAGAAAATTGACAAGACCCTGGAAACTCTGCTGTCTGCACCCGTATCCCGTTTGTCGGTGATTCTGGCGAAAATGCTGGCGGCAGCCATTGTAGCACTGCTGAATGCGGTGGTGTACATGCTGGGCTTTACCGGGTACCTGTCCTCCATGCTGTCCCAATCCATCGGGGATACCTCCCTGGGGGAAGTGGTGGGGCAGGCGCAGACCATGGACGATATCATGACCCAGCTTGGGGTCAATATGACCGCAGGCAGCTACCTGCTGGTAGGGCTGCAAATGTTCCTGACCATTCTGGTGACCCTGTCCGTGTCCATCATTCTGGGGGCACTGGTGAACGATGCCAAGTCCGCCCAGTCCGTGCTGATGCCCATTATGGTGCTTGCCATGATTCCCTATCTGATTTCCATGATGACGGATATCCAGTCCCTGTCCCCGGTTGTCCGGACGCTGCTGTACGCCATTCCCTTTACCCATACCTTTTCGGCTATGAGCAACGTCATGTTCGGAAATATGGCCCTGTACTGGATCGGGGCAGGCTATCAGTTAGCAGTGTTCCTGATCTGCATCACCATCGCCCTGCGGCTGTTTACCTCCGACCGGATTTTTACCATGTCCATCAACTTTGGTGCAAAGAAAAAATTCAGTCGCTCCAAGGGGTGATTCCTTCCGGCATCCGTTCTGGGTGCCGGTTTTTGCTTGTCAAACAGCCCGGGCTGTGGTATAATAAAGGCAATGCCGCACATTTTTTGCGGTGTTGCCTAAAAAGAGATTACGGCAATGGAGAGAAAAGCATGCTGGTTAGCTTATCGAATATTCATAAATACTACAACGGCAGGGAGATCCTGCACGGCGTGAACCTGACCATCAACGAAGGGGAGCGTATCGGTCTGGTGGGCGCCAACGGCTGCGGCAAGACCACCTTTCTGCGGATCCTCACCGGAAAGGAGGAGCCGGATCGCTTTGTTGAGGACGATGGGGTGATCTCCCGTGCCTCCAAAACCACGGTGGGTTACCTGGAGCAGATGGGGGGACTGGAGCGCAGCAGTACGGTGTATGCGGAAATGCGCAGCGTCTTTGCGGATGTATTGCAGGCGGCAGACCGGATGCGGGAGCTGGAGGCGCAGATGCACGGCGCTCTGGATGTAGTGTCCGAAGAATACAGCCGGCTTACTGCCTTTTTTGAAAGCCGGGATGGGTATCTGATCGACGTGAAGATCAAGACCGTCCTCAACGGCATGGGCTTCGGGGAGGATACCTATGACCGGGTCATTTCCAGCTTCAGCGGCGGAGAAAAGACCCGGCTTGCCATTGCCAAGCTGCTGCTGGAGGAGCCGAATCTGCTGATTCTGGATGAGCCTACCAACCATCTGGATTTCCAGACGGTGCTGTGGCTGGAGGAGTACCTGAAGGATTACAAGGGATCACTGCTGATCGTATCCCACGACCGGTATTTCCTGGACAAGCTGTGTACCTCCATCTGTGAGATCGAGCGGGGGCATCTGACCCGGTACAAGGGAAATTACACCACCTTTACCCGGCTCAAGGCGGAGGCAGTCGCCCGGCAGTTGAAGGAATACGAAGCCCAGCAGAAGGAAATCGCCAAGCTGGAGGATTATGTTGCCCGGAATATTGTCCGTGCTACCACTGCAAAAAGCGCCCAGAGCCGGGTGAAGGCATTGGAACGGATGGAGCGGATCGAAAAGCCGGTGATGCCCCAGAAGGCGGCAAAGCTCCGGTTTACCTATGAAACCGAGCCGCCCTTTGATCTGCTGCAAGTGCAGAATATTGACGTAACCGTAGGCATCGGAGAACAGAAGCGCACCCTGGTAGATTCTCTGTCCTTTGAGGTGAAGCGAGGGGAGAAGATCGGCATCATCGGGGAGAATGGCATTGGAAAATCCACCCTGTTGAAGGTGTTGCTGGGAAAGCTGCCCCATCGTGGGAATGTACACTGGACCAGCAACGTAAGGCTGTCCTATTTTGAGCAGGAAAGCACTCAACTGAATCCCAACAACACGGTGATCGATGAACTGCACGACCGGTATCCCACCATGACGGATCTGGAGATCCGGAGTCTGCTGGGGCAGGTGCGCATGACCGGGGAGAATGTGTTCAAGCAGATCGGGGTCATCAGCGGCGGCGAGCGTGCTAAGGTGTGCTTTGCCCTGATGATGCTGGAGCATGGCAATGTGTTGATCCTGGACGAGCCAACCAACCATCTGGATCTGACCACAAAAGAAGTGCTGGAGGAGGCGCTGGCGGCATACACCGGCACCATCCTGTTCGTGTCCCATGACCGATACCTTCTGAACCGGATCTCCGACAAGATCCTGGAGATTACCCCCCATCAGGCGGAGCTGTTCCCCGGCAATTTCGACAGCTATCTGGCGGTGCATCAGCAGCGGGAGCTGCTTGCACAGCAGGAGGCGGATGCCCAGAAGCAGCGCCGTGCAGCGGAGGAGGCCAAGGAGCGGGGCACCAAGGTTTACCGCACCAAGGAGCAGCGGAGCCGGGAGGCGCAGCGCCGGAACCGGATCCGAACTCTGGAGCAGGAGATCGATGCGCTGGAGCAGCAGCAACAGCAGCTTCAGGAGCAGATTGGCACAGAGGAGGTCTGTGCGGACTACAAGCGCATGCAGCAGCTTTGCAACCAGATCGAACAGGTCAAGGGACAGATGGAGGAGAAATTTGAGGAATTGATGCTATTGGAGGAGGAAGCATAGGCAATGCTGGCGGCTTTCTCCCGGGTCTGCGTATTTTTTTCAAAAAGTGCTTGACAAACGGCGCACTTTGTGATAAAATAGTATTCGTTGGTTGATTGCATTCGCTGCGGGTGTAGTTCAATGGTAGAATGCCAGCCTTCCAAGCTGGTTACGTGGGTTCGATTCCCATCACCCGCTCCACATGCGCCTTTAACTCAGCTGGATAGAGTAACTGCCTTCTAAGCAGTAAGCCATTGGTTCGAGTCCAATAAGGCGCGCCAATTGATAATAAGGGTGCAAGTCCCTGTTATATAATCCGATGGTGGGTATAGCTTAGTTGGTTAAAGCGTCGGATTGTGGTCCCGAAGACCGTGGGTTCGAATCCCACTACCCACCCCACCAAAAAAGCCTTCCGATTGATTCGGAAGGCTTTTCGTTGTATGCGCACAGGGCGGATCAGTGATCCGTCTGTACCAGCTTGTTGAAGCGCTCCCGCACCCGGGCAAAGCATTCCAGCATTTTGGGAGCGAAGGTGCCGCATTCCCCGTTCATAATCATCTCGTATGCCTTTTCCTTGGAATAGGCGTCCTTATACACTCGCTTGGTGGTCAGAGCATCGAACACATCCGCAATGGCAACGATCTGGGCGCAGAAGGGAATCTGATCTCCCTGGAGTCCCTCCGGATAGCCTTTGCCGTCAAAACGTTCGTGGTGATACCGGGCAATGTTATACCCGTAGTTGTATTCAGCCTTCCGTTCCGCCACAAAGGGGATCTCCTTTGCGATGTCCGACCCGATCAGGGTATGCCGCTTCATGACCTCAAACTCATCCTTGGTGAGCCTGCCAGGCTTCAGCAGGATTCCGTCCGGTACGCCGATCTTCCCCACGTCATGCAGGGCGGAGGCTTCCGTAATGCTCTGGATCTTTTCCGCTGTCAGATGCTGTTCCGGATACAGGTCAATTGCCGCCTGGAGCAGTTCCTTGGTATAATTCTTGATCCGCTTTACATGCTCTCCCGACTCCAGGGAACGGTACTCCACCACGGAACTCATCAATTCAATGGTTTTGCCGTAATAGGTGAACAACTGTTGGGTTTTCTCAAGCGCTCGTTGTTCTGCTTCTACGATTGCCTGACGCAACTCTGCCTGTTGCTGTAGCACTCGCATCTTAGTCTCGTGGATGTCCTTGACAAAGAGAATGTATAATTTTCTTCCGTTCTGCATAAAGCAGCGCATGCTGTAGGAACACCAGTGATATCTGCCGTCCGGGCAATGCCTGCGGTATTCCCGGGTAATGGCTTGCCCCTTGCTCAGCTTCTTGAAGCGATCCGGGTGAAATTCCTCCAGGAAGGCATTCATATCATCCGGGTGGATGCATTCCTTTGCCATCTGGGTCACCACCTCAGAGGATGCTCTGCACCGCTGGGAACGGCGAAGCCCATCGTCCGTCATTTGCAGTTCAAACAAGGAGTTGCACCGGGTGTCATATTCCAGTACCGCATCGTAGGTGTCCGCAATGGCATAGGCAATCACGTCCAGATACCGGTGGGCAAGCTCTGCCAGCTTTTCTTCATGGATATTCCGGAATGCCAGGGTCACCAGCCGCTGTTCCGGTCGGTCGGCAGCGTTGATGGATAAATACATCTCCACCCATTCATACACTCCGCCACATTTGCGCCGAAACTGCACGTTCAAGACCCGGCAATTTCCGCACTGCCGGGAGCAGCGGATCAGTTCCCGCACATTGGTCAGGCGCAGTAGCTTTTCCCGGTCATCCGGATGCACCAGTTCCTCCAGATATTTTCTGGTTGCCAGAATATGATCTCCGTCTGTGGGAATATGGGGCTGTTCCAGTCTGGAATCGTGGAACACCAGCCGATAATGACCGGATGCAGCCTCCAGGTAATACAACGCATAATACTGGGCTGCCAGGTTCAGATTCACCTGGTGGCTGATATTTCCTTCCAGTTGTATGGTTTCGATCTCGTTTCCGATTTCGTGGGCGGTGAGAATGAGGACAGGTACGCCGGCAAGCATTCTGCACTTGCCCCGCAGAGAGAGCCAAAGATAACCGGCGTTTTTCTTCTGCACCCGGAGAACGCAGTGGGCGAATCCTATATCCGTCATGCTGTGCAGGGCTTCTTTTGCCTTTTCCAGATCCTCCGGATGGATAAAGCTGTGTATGGAGGCACTTTCCGACTCCTCTTGTAGTTCTGCCATGGTTCCATAACCCAGCAGCAGGTAGAGAAACTGGTTGATATACAGCAGTCGGTAGGGAGATGCATGTTCAATCACCAGCAGACCGCCACTGAGGTTTTCATCCAGCTTCTCAATCTCTGTGTAAATATCCGGTTGGCTATCCTGCGACAGCAGACAGCCACAGAATCCGGGCATCAACTGAAATGCCCGGATGGTCAGATTGTCGATGGATTGATTTGACAGCTGGATCTGTGTTGAGCCGCCCTCCGTAGCAATTGCCAGCAGTTGTTCTGTATGTTGGAGTATATTGTCCTGGAACAGCACCTGGTATGGAGTGCCCTCCAGGGTGGTGGGATCCGATTTGGTCAGAGCATAGAATGCCTGATTCCCATAAACTGCCTGTAGCTTTTGCGTACCGTTTTCGTTCGTTTCACTGCGAAGCAGCAAAAAAGGTTGGGGGTTCTGTCCATAGCATTGCCAAATCATCTGTATGTCCGGTGCAGTTTGGTTGTTCAGGTTTGACATTCTAATCCCTCCGTTTCTTATTTTAGAAATGTCCGGTTCCGTTTAAATTTTTAAATTTCATTTTTGTCATGCTGTGGAAGCATACCTCTCCCACCTCTGTCTTGTTACTGCAATTATAACACAAGATGCACAAAAAGTAAACATAATTCGTGTTAATTTCGACGTTTTATACAAAGTTCTAAAATACAGTGTATTTTTTTGGACATGTAGCCGAAAAAGGGTACTCTTTTGCGCCTTGACACTTTTCACTGGATGTGTTATACTGGGCTACATTGGATATCTTCAGAAAGGGGAAATCAGATTTGCATTTGTTGATCACGTTGCTTGTTACGTTCTTTGCCGGTATGGGCGCCGGACTGGGCACTGGCTTTGCCGGAATGAGTGCGGCGGCAGTCATCAGTCCCATGCTGATCACTTTTTTGCATATGGATCCCTACATGGCGGTGGGCATTGCCCTGTCCTCTGACGTGCTGGCAAGCGCCGCTTCTGCCTATACCTATGGAAAAAATAAGAATCTGGATATCCGCAACGGACTGATTATGATGGGGGCTGTGCTTGCCTTTACTGTGGTGGGCAGCTTTGTGGCAAGTCTGGTACCCTCCACCACCATGGGAAACTTTTCTGTGTTCATGACTTTTTTGCTGGGCATCAAGTTTATCCTCCGGCCGGTGATGACCACCAAGGAGGCCATGCAGGGGGTATCCGCCCAAAAGCGTGCCATACAATCCCTGGTATGCGGTATGCTGATTGGGTTTATCTGCGGCTTTGTAGGTGCAGGCGGCGGCATGATGATGCTTCTGATTCTGACCTCCGTGCTGGGGTATGAGCTGAAAACCGCCGTTGGTACCAGCGTGTTCATCATGACCTTTACCGCCCTGACCGGTGCCGTGTCCCATTTCGTGATCGGCGGTACTCCGGACTGGCTGGTGTGGGGCTTGTGCGTGATGTTTACCTTAATCTGGGCGGAGGTTGCTGCGGTGCTGGCGAATAAGGCAACTCCAAAGACTCTGAACCGTGCCACAGGCGTGATCCTGGTGGTGTTGGGCATTGCCGTGATGGCGTTTTCCCGGATTAGCCAATAGCAGCAAGGGTTACAGCCCATGAAGTTGATGGGTGTGGAGAAGGCAGCATCAAGTGATTGCATCCAAAAAACAGCGTCATGTATTATACATGGCGCTGTGTTGTGTTTGGAAACCGGTTACCTCCGGTTTGTTCGGCGGTGATAAAATGCAGCTTTTCGCCGATTGGGATGAATGGCTCCAAGCCCTGTGGCATAAATCTGCCACAGCCGTTCCGCTGCTTGTGCCATCCCCTTTAGAGCGGCTTGCTCGTAGAGTCTGACCGCCTCCGGCAGATTCTGTTGTACCCCATTTCCCTGTTCCAGCATGCGTGCGGCTTTGTACATACAAAGGGGATCCCCGGCTCCGGCGCCTTGATTTGCCCAGAAGAATGCCTGTGCTGCGTCCTGCTCCACCGGGTATCCCTGCGCATAGGCATCACTCAGCACCAGCATCGGTCCCACTGCCCCTGCGTTTGCAGCCAAGGTATACCATGCCAGCTGCTTTTTGTGCTGCTCTACCATGTGCTTGTCCGGCTTTTTCCGGGGCGCATCCGGGCTGTGCAGCAGTAAGGCCATATCGTAAAAGGAAATATGGGTATCCGTCAGCTCCAAGTCCCCCAGAGCAGTCAGAGCCTCCAGAGAGCCTGCCCTTGCGGCACGCCGGTAGTAATCCATAGCATCCGCCCGGCTGTACGCCTCTGTTCCCGGTTCTGCATACGCCTGGGCTGTCGCAAGCAGTGCATCCAGCTGGTTTGCCTCAATGGCTTTGTCCAGCCATTCCACAGCCTGTTCCATATCCCCTTGCTTCTCGCATTCCTGTACCATCCACCATAGGGCATCCTTGCTGCCTGCATGGATCTCCTCCAGCAAAATGGTTCGGACAGGGCGCAGACCTATGCCCTCCGCTGTCAGGGTTTGTGCCTGGGCATGCCCCAGATCAGCCGCCTGGTGCAGCATCCGTTCCGCTTCCGTTGCCTGTACGGGATAGATTCCCTGGTCATACAGCCGATACAGGGCAAAGCATGCGTCCGGGTCGTTCTGCCCTGCCGCATGTCGTAGCAATCCCAGTGCCTTTTCCCGATCCTTTGATGCCGGAGAAAGGGCAAGCTGTTCTGCGGCATCTATATTTCCCAGGTGGGCAGCCCGATTCAGCAGCTTCAGCGCCTCCGACTGCCGCAGCTTCAGCAACAGCTCCTGTGCCTTTGCATAGCACAATGCACCCTCTGCTGTCGTCCGTTCCCGGCAGTACTGCATTCTTCTCCGAATCTCCGGATCCTCCGGTCCTTGCTGATAACAGCGGAGAGCGTCCTGCCACTTGCCCTCCAATTCCCGCAGGAATCCTTGTCGCACCGAAGCGTGGGGATCTCCCTGGGCATCGTTCCGCCCGTCCGCCAGGACTGCCCAGCCCATTTGTATATCCACAAGCTCCGGCAAGGAGAACCAGGATCCGGCGAAAGCCATATCTGCCGGATCGCCCAGCGGAACTCCGTTCAAATTCAGGTTATCGGCTGCATGTGTTCCTTTCAGAAGGGCTGCGGCATTCCGGACACGCTGACTCAGTTGGTCTGCCAGCGCCCTGCTGTCCGGGAAATCCTCGGCAAATGCGTCATACTCCCGGATCCATTCCTGTGCTTTTTGTTCCGGATCCTCTCCGGGCTTGAGATTCAGAATCCATTCCGCTTTCATAGCTTCCGCCTCCTTTGCATGGTGTGGGAATTGCAGTTGGTTTGCCCCTAGTATAGCACAGTCGCAGCAGATTTGCAAGCAGACTGCACTATTTTTGCAGTGGACTTGACAAGAGGTTAAGCATGTTCTATTCTTATACTAACGAACGTTAGTTAGCATAAACGCGTGATGGAGTCGGCGATTGAGGCAACACCACACGATTGAAAGGGTTGAGCATCATGAAAAAACCATTGATTCAGCGGCTGGGGCTGCTGGGGATCCTGAGCCTGCTGTCCTATGGGGCGGCAGTGATATTTGCCCCGCTTGTCTATCCTGGCTACAACTGGATGGCACAGGCGGTCAGCGATCTGAGCGCAGCAAACGCCCCGTCCCTTGCCCTGTGGAATCAGCTTAGTGCCCTGTATAACACCTGCGAGGTGCTTTGTGTTACAGTGGTATGCCTGGGCATTCAGGGCAGAAAGAATCGGTTGCTGCGGAGCGGCATCTACCTGTTTGCGGCTATGGAATGGATCTCGGCGGTGGGGTACCGGATGTTTCCCCTCAGTGACAGCGGCTATGGGGGCACTCTACAGGATCGGATGCACATCCTCGTGACTGTTCTGGTGGTGCTGCTGTCCATACTGTCTCTGACGCTGATCCTCATTGCCGGGATCCGGCATCGGGATTGCCGTTCCTACGGGATCTGCGCCGGGATCGCCCTTGGCATGATGCTGGTAGGAGCACTGGGTATGAAGCTGGTGCCTGCTGCATATTTCGGCGTTGTGGAGCGGTTCAGTGTGTTTGCTGCTACTGGCTTTGATGCTGCGCTTGGTGTGCATCTGTTCTGCATGAAGCCTGCCGGGTCTCCTGCTTCAGAGCAGCAAAAGGAGCACATGTGAAAGTTATTCGTATCCGGGAGGTATCATATGAACAGCATACAAGTAAATCCACAATCTGCAAGGCGTCTTGCCGTTTATGTACACGGGAAGGGGGGCGATTCCAAGGAAGCGGAGCATTACAAGCCGCTGCTTGCCGGGTGGGATGTGACGGGCTTTGATTATCACGCACAGAATCCATGGGAGGCGCAAGCAGAATTTCCTGTCTTTTTCGAGGAGCAGCGAAAAGCGTATGACACCATTCTCTTAATCGCCAACAGCATCGGCGCTTTCTTTTCCATGCATGCCCTTTCCGGCAGGCAGGTGGAGCAAGCACTGTTGATTTCTCCTGTGGTGGATATGGAAAAGCTGATTCGCAGCATGATGACCTGGGCAAATGTGACTGAGGAGGAGCTTTCCGCCCGGGGAGAGATCCCCACCAGCTTTGGCGAGACTCTGTCCTGGGAATATCTTTGCTATGTGCGGCGGCATCCCATCCGGTGGGACGTGCCTACCTGCATTCTCTACGGGGACAGGGATAATCTGACTGCTCCCGGGGTTATGTCCGCATTTGCGGAGCGAACCGGCGCAGTTCTGACGGTGATGCAAGGCGGCGAGCACTGGTTTCATACGGCGGAGCAAATGGCGTTTCTGGATCGCTGGGTCAGAACGTCCCTGGACTGATACTGCATTCGGAAAGGAATGCTGAGAAGCTGCTGATGGGGCGGGTGGTTATACCCGCTGGGCAATACGAAAAAAGAGCAGCCGGAGCTGCTCTTTTTTCATGCAGTTTTACAGCCGCTGGCTGAACAAGCCGTGCTGTGTGCAGTACCAAAGCAATGTGCTTTGGGGCAGATAGGGCAGCCGGGTTTCCAACGTCCATTCCGGGTACCGCTTTTTGAGGATGAGGGTATCTCCGCTGAGCAGTGCCACAAAGGAAATATAATGCTCCCGGTGCATGCTGTGCTCTGTGGTGATATACCATTCTCCATCGTTCCGCTCTGCATGCAGCATGTGTGCCGGGTCAGTTTTTTGCGGCTCCAGCGGGGACAACCGCCGTCCGCAGCAGCTGATGTCCGCATTCTCCTGTGAGATCAACAGATTGCCGCATTCCGGACAGAGATAAAACCGCATGCGCTTCAGATTGCCATTGGTCAAGTCATTCGCCTCCAGATCCCCCCGGAGCAGGGTGTCCGTGTCCACCTCCAGGGCTTGAGATAATAGGGGAAGGATGGAAAGATCCGGTGCACCGCAGCCCCGTTCCCACTTGGAAACAGCCTTATCGCTGACCCCCAGCCGTTCCGCCAGCGCCAGTTGAGTCATGCCCTGCTCCAGTCGCAGACGGCGGATCAGGCTGCCTGTTCTGATCTGATCCATAGTGTCACCTCCCGTATTTCATTGTACCGGATTCCGGGGCAGTTTGCAATCAACGCTCCGTAGAGTGGAGTGTCAGTTCCGCCATAGCGGCATAGTGCCGGACGGTGAAGGCTTCCGGTGCCATATGCTCCAGCATCTGCATATGCTCCTGTTCCCAGGCTGCAATCTGCTCCGGCGGCAGGGAGGCGCCCACACCCCGGCATGCCCGCATGCGTCCATTCCAGCTTTCCCGGGTAAAGGGTACGTCCAGCAGATATTCCTCCCGGTGGGTCAGGGTAAAATACGCCCCATAGCAGTCGGGGATGCTGATGGGGTGCATGGTTTCGCCTGCACCGGTCCAGCTGGGGTTGTATTTCAGTACCAGCTGCTCACTGGCGTTGGCAACCGGATCCTCAAAGGGCAGCCATTCCATGCACAGAAACAGCACCCGTCCGCCGGGTCGGAGCATCCGGGCAAGGAGCGGAGCTACCTTCCCGTGGTCAAAATACCAGTAGCACTGACAGGCAGTGATTACGTCGAAGCTGTCGGTGGGAAAGTCCAGCTGTTCTGCGGAGCATACCCGATAGGTAATCTGCATACCGGCGGACAACTGCTTAGCCTGACTGATCTGCTGTGGGGAGATGTCCGTGCCCGTCCACTGCGCCCCGTATGGGTACAGGCTGCTGGGCAGTACGCCGGTGCCCGTGCCCAGATCCAGGGCAGCTTGTCCGGCGGTGCACAGTCCTCGTGCAAGGATCCGGTCATAAAACGTCTGTGGATAGATATCCCGGTACCTGGCGTAGTCCCCGGAGGTTCTGCCCCAGTCAAAGCCGTTGCCTCCGTCAATGTTCCGGTTTGTCAGTTCCATATGCCTGCCTCCTTTTGTGATTTGTCTTTATTATAGCATGGTCGGGAATCCTGTGCAAGCTGGTTTGCTTTGTTAGAATTTCACAAATGGAAACGGCATCCTTTATGAATTCGTACAAAAAGCTTCAGAAAAGTGTCACACGGACTGAAAATACTTGACTTGCAAATAAATAAAATGATATACTGGAACAACAGGGGATGCATGGAATCGATATCATAAAAAATGTACTGAAACAGGATTGATTCAGATTCTGCAAACCAACGAAGGAGGATTCCGCATGATTACACTGGAAAATGTACATAAGATCTACAACCCCAAGAAAGCCAACGAGTTTGAAGCCCTGAAGGGAGTCTCTCTGACCATTGAGGATGGGGAGATGGTGGCGATCATCGGCAAATCCGGTGCCGGGAAGTCCACCCTGCTGCATATACTCGCTTGCATTGACAGCTATGAATCCGGCGAGTATAAAATTGATGATACTCTGGTAAAGAACCTGTCGGAAAAGCAGTATGCCCAGATCCGGAACGAGAAGATCGGTATGGTGATGCAGGATTTTGCCTTGGTGGATGATTTCACCTGCCTGGAGAATGTGCTGCTGCCTTTGGATTTTGCAAAGCACAAAAAATCCAACCGGAAGGAGCTGGCACTGGCAGCGCTGAAGTCGGTGAGCATGGACAGTATGGCGAAAAAGCCGGTGAATAAGCTGTCCGGCGGGCAGAAGCAGCGTGTTGCCATTGCCAGAGCCATTGTGAACCAGCCCAGCATGGTGCTGGCGGATGAGCCCACCGGCGCTCTGGACAGCAAGACGGCGGAGGAGATTATGCATGTGTTCAAGGAACTGAATCACCAGGGCAAGACAGTGGTGATCGTCACCCACGACATGGGGGTGGCGAAGCAGTGTGACCGGCTGATCGAAATTTCCGATGGTAAGATCCTGGAGACAGCCAGCTGAACCGGATGCATACAAAAACGCCTCTGTTTTACGACGGAGGCGTTTTTATTTTCGGATGGGGTCACAGGGATGCAAAGATATTGGCACCCTTGGTTTTCAGCCAGCGGTACAGCAACAGGGAAAGCCCGGCGGTCAGCAGGCATACGATGCCAAGATATACGGATGCGCTCATGATTCGATCACACAGGAAGAACAGTCCCCCCAGGGCAACGGAGTAGATCCAGCCGCCCATCATAGCTACAAAAACGCTGAAGTTTTGCTTGATGGGTACCATTTCGTTGGTCCAGGTCAGATTGGGGGATTTTATTCCAAGCATCAGATCGGACAGGGCGGAGAATGCCACATACAGCAGGCTTGCCAAAACCATCAGCAGCCGCTCCGCCAGGGTGCCCGGCAGGATGATTGCCAGACAGACGCTGCACAAAAATGCCGGAGGCGCAGTCAGCAGCAACTGTACCTGGAGCTTTGCTTTCAGTGCATCCCAGGGACGTACCGGCAGGGACTGGATCAGCCACAGGTTCTTGCCCTCTAAGGATACGGAGGGGGTTGCGCTATCGTTCATGGAGGCGACCATGCAGACAATGGCACAGGTCAGCACCGGGATGAATCCTGAATACTCAGAGCAGATCTTTCCCAGTGTGGGAAGGACAGTGCCGCTTTTGATCAGTACCGCCACGACGATCACCAGCAGGAACAGAGTGCCCATGGTGCAGTTGAGAATGTAAACGGGACTGGAGGCATATCTGCCAAATTCTCTGCTTAGCAAAGCACCGGAAATGCTCCGGGTATGAATGGCATCGGCTTTGAAGGCAGCCTTTTTGGGTTTCCCGGTGGCAGTGGCAATGTGCAGGAAGCTGCGGGACAGAATCCGCCAGGTCAGCAGCAGCGCCAGGACGGTTGCCAGGGTCACCAGTCCCATAGCCTTCCAGTCCCCTTCGCCCACTCTTGCAAACAGGTACATCGGGTAGGCACTGCCCTGGATTTCCTGCCCATATGTCACGGCGTTTGCGATCAGATTCCGGAGAATACCCTGCGCTTTATAATAGAAGAAGTAATAGGCACCAATGAACAGCAGGGACGTGAGCACGCGGATGAAGCTTTTGTTTTTCAGCTTCAGACTGATCCTTGCTACCATCCAGCCCAGCAGGCAGGACAGCACCAGTACGATCATGGAAATGATGAGCACCATCAGAGTGCAGCCCAGGATCACTGCCGGGGTGACGGTGGTATAGACGCAGTAAACGATGGCGGCGGGAATGGTGACAACAGCGGAATACATGAGTCCCATCAGATACACGCTCAGCAGTCGGGACAGGATGATGGAACGTACCGGAATGGGCAGGGACAGGAGCAGCTCGTTGTCCTTTGCCAGGTACAAGCCGGAAAAGGTGTTGAATACACTACCGAATGCGCCCAGAAAAATGCCCAGCAGCCCCATGATGCCAAAGACCATCCAGCCCATCTGCAGGGGAATGAAGGTTTTGCACAGGCTCACGGACAGGGTGGTGAACATGGTGCCCAGCATGCCGATCATGATAATGGCGAACAGGACGACAAACCCGATCACAGCACCGGTGGAACGTTTTTTATTGGTTTTTGGATTGTAAAAGTAGTTGCGGAAGATCTCCATCAGCTGCTTTTTCACCAGTAGCTTCAGCATGCTTCTCCCTCCAGTTCCAGGAATACCTCCTCCAGACTGTCGTCGCCTTTGACCTCCTCCAGAGTGCCGGAGCGGATCAGCTTGCCGCCCTTGATGATGGCGATCTTATCACAGAGCTTTTCCGCCACCTCCAGTACATGGGTGGAGAAGAAAATGGCGCCGCCCTGGTCGCAAAGCTCCCGCATCATGCCCTTGAGCAGGTGGGATGCCTTGGGATCCAGTCCCACAAAGGGCTCGTCCATGAGTACCAGCTTGGGCTGATGAATCCAGGCGGAGATAATGGCGAGCTTCTGCCGCATGCCGTGGGAGTAGGACGCCACCGGCTGTGCCAGATCCCCGGTCAGTTCAAACAGATCCCCGTATTTCTGGATCCGTGCCTTCCGGTCTGCGGCAGGGATCCGGAAAATATCCCCGATGAAATTCAGATACTTGATACCGGTCATGTACTCGTAAATGTCCGGATTGTCCGGAATATACGCCAGCATCTGCTTGCAGCCCAGGGGATCCTCCTGGATGGAATGTCCCCCGATGGTGATCTTGCCGGCATCAAATTGCTGAATGCCTACAATGGACTTGAGGGTTGTGGTCTTTCCGGCGCCGTTGTGGCCGATAAAGCCGTAGATCTCTCCCGGGGCAATGTGCAGGGACAGATCGTCCACTGCCTTCTTGTCCCCGAAGCTTTTGGATAGGTGTGAAATTTGCAGCATAGATTACTCCTTTTCGATTATGCTCCGGAACAGGGTATCCTTGTCCAGATGGTTTGTGACGAATTCCGGTATTTCCTTGCAGGCTTTGCAGACGCTGAGACTGACAGAAGTGAGAATCTGCCGGATCTCCTCCGGGGAATAGGGGCAGCAATTGGTGACGATCAGTGCGGCAAGGCTGTGCGCAACCAGCCACACATCCCGGAAAAATCGCTTTGCGGCGGCTTCGTCCAGCTGATAGATCTGTTGCAGGAAATCCAACACCAGGTTCTGGGTGCGCTCCATTTCTTCCATGGCTTTGTTCTCGCTGCCTGGGGCAAGCGGTAAAAACAGCAGTCGGTATAGCTCCGGCTCCTGGGTGGCAAAGCGGATATACTGCTCGCCCAGCCCGATAAAGGGATGCAACTGCTCCAATCCTTTTTTGATGTAGCTGTGATACAGAGCCTGCGCTGCCTGCCGGACTGCCTCCTGTACCTGCTGCATGTTCTGAAAATAGGTGAAGATGGGACGGGTGGATACCCCCAGAACGGCGGCGATCTGACGGGTGGTCAGGGCAGCAGCGCCCTTTTCCCGGACGACCTGCAATGCAGCATTCACGATCTCTTCTTTTGTAAATTTGACGCTTGGCGGCATGCCTTCATCTCCTTGCATATATCATTAGATGCGCAACACTTGTTATTATACATCCATCGACCGGATTTGTCAAGGCGCCAGGTTTGCTTTGTGCGGTATCGCCTCAAGAAAAAACGCCTGCCGGATGCTCCGACAGGCGCAGATATACTTGTCTTTAGTCCACATAAATACGGGGAACCCGTTTGGAAATGCCGCAGACCACCTCATAGCCGATGGTGCCGTACAGGGATGCCAGCTCGTCAGCGGTGATCTGCTCGTCACCGTCCTGACCGATCAGGGTCACGATCTCGCCGCAGCGCAGGTCGTCAATGGCAGAAACGTCCAGCATCAGTTGATCCATGCAGATCCGTCCCACGATGGGGCAGCGCCTGCCCTTCACCAGCACATCCGCCTTGGAGGACAGCAGCCGGGAATAGCCGTCCGCATAGCCCACGGTTACAGTAGCAATCTTCATGCAGTGATCCGCCTGGAAGGTGCGGCCGTAGCTGATGGAGGTGCCGGGCTGAACCCGTTTAATGTGGGAGATCACAGCCTTGAGGGAAAGCACCGGCTTGAGATCCAGCGGCACCGGCAGGGGATAGTTGGGTGCCAGTCCGTACATGATGATGCCCACCCGGGCAAGGGTGCTGTTTGCATCATTGTGATACAGCACACCGGCACTGTTGAGATAATGCAGGTGCTTCAAATGTACACCCCGCTTCATCAGCTCCGTTCCAACGGATCGGATAAACTGCTTCTGGGCTTCGGTGTATGCATTCTGCTCCGGATCATCCGGCATATCCGCCACTGCAAAGTGGGTGTAGATGCCCTCGATCTTCAGATTTCGCAGGAAGGACATGTCCTGGATACTGTCTGCACAGTCGCCGGGGGTGTCGCCGGTGATCCCGATGCGCCCCATGCCTGTGTCCAGCTTTACGTGGCAGCGGATGGGGGTACGGGTACGGGCGTTCAGGGTGCAGGCATACTCGGCGGAAACGATGCCCTGAATGATGTTATTCTGGGCAAGGGTGTCTGCATATTCCGGCGGTGTGTATCCCAGGATCAGTACATCACTGTCCGGGCAGTACTGGCGCACATGCAGCGCCTCATCCAGGTTGGAGACGGCAAAGTAGCGGACGCCGATCTGGGTCAGTTTTTGCAGGATCTCCGCTTCGCCGTGTCCGTATGCATCCGCCTTGACAACAGCCATGATCTGGGTGTTCCCCTGCAGGGAGGCGGAAATGGCACGAATGTTTGCTTCCAGGGCAGACAGAGAGATTTCAGCCCATGCGCGTTTTAGATATGGTTTCAAAATAACATTTCCTTTCGGCTTGAAATATCAACGGTTTTATGCTATACTATGGAAGAACCAAAGAACGGGGGATGTGTATGCGAGAAAAAACAGTCTGCTTTTCCGGTCACCGCCCCGAAAAGCTGCCCGGCCCCAACAGCGAGGATGCTCAGCTGCTGATGATGGTCAAGAGCCTTTTGTACTACCAGATCCGCCAGTCGGCAGAGGAGGGCTACACCCGGTTTATCACCGGTCTTGCAAGAGGGGTGGATCTTTGGGCAGCGGGATATGTGCTGGAATTGAAACGGGATTTTTCCGGCCTGCAGCTGATCTGCGTCAAGCCCACCGAAAACCACGGAAAGAACTTTCGTGGAGAGGATCGGTACTTGTTTGACAGCGTGCTGGCAAGGGCGGATGAAATGTACTGCACCGGCAGTCACTATACCCGCAGGTGCTATCAGATCCGGAACCGGTATATGGTAGATCATGCCCAGCGGCTCATTGCCGTGGTGGAAGACTACAACAGCGGTACCGGTCAGACCATCGGCTACGCCCGCAAATGCGGACTGGAGCTTTGCGTCATTGACATCGGCAAGCTGCGTGACAAAGCGGAAGCCGAACCTGACGAACCTATTATAGCACCTTTGCAGGCAAATTTCAAGATTTAAGATTATTTAACACTTTCCACAGCGCTTTCAACATTCTGCATAATCCACATGGCTTTTCTGCATATTCCTTATAACGCCCTTGAAAATATGTGGGTTTCTGCAAAAATATACAGGATCCGCTGTGGAAAGCGACATGGAATCAAAAGAAAGGAGCGAAAGCGGCGGGATCCGCTTTCACAGATACACTATGAAGAAAAACACAGGCAGCATCGCCATTCCCTTTCTGATCACCCTGCTGGTCAGCTTCGTCATCCTCGGCGGTATTATTTTCTTTCTGTTCGGCGGCTTTGGCGGCGGAGGGGATTCCCTCAAACAGCTGGAGCCGGAGATCACCCTGATCTCCGAGGAGGATCAGTTCAATCTGTTCTGCGTATTGGATACGGAGGAATCAGACAAGCCTGTGTGCTACATGATCTTCCGGTTCAACCCGGTGGCAAAGCGGAACACCTGCATCGCACTGCCGGCGAACCTGGCAGTCAACAATAACGGTGCATCCACCAAGCTGGACAATGTATATCACATGTCCGGCGTGACAGCTGCCCGGGACGCTGCTGCGGCAGCACTGAACATGACTCTGGATCGGTACATGGTCTTTGACAGCACCTCCTTTCAAAAGCTATGCTCCATCCTCGGGGGCGTAGAATGCATTGTGGACGAAAAGATTGTCGGATTGCAGGAAAGCGATAAAATGCAGTATCTGGGAGGCAGCCAGATTCAGCTGTATCTGACCTATCCGGACTTTACAGGCGGTGAGGCACAGCGTATGGTGGTGGTGGATTCCACCATTGCGGAAATGCTGAACCAGACCGACGGCTCCCGGATCAGTGAGACGCTGGATCGGAGCTTCTCCACCATCATCAACCTGGTGAAGGACTCCGATGTGACTGCCCAGGACTATAAGAACCGGAAGCATGCCATGAAGTATATGCTGGAGTATGCTCCCGGCTCCACCGGATATTACTACCTGTCCCTGCAGCAGACGGGGGATCTGCTGACGATTCCGGAGAATACCCTGAAGAACATGCAGGAGATGGTGAAGTAAGATGAACGAGCCATTGATCTTCGACAGCCACGCCCATTATACCGACCCGGCATTTGATCCGGACCGGGAGCAGGTACTGGCGGCATTGCCGGAGCAGGGGGTGGCACGGGTGATGCTGGCGGCATCGGATCTTGCCAGTGCCCGGGCGGGGATTCAGCTTGCAGCACAGTACGACTATATTTACACCTCTGTGGGCATCCATCCGGAGGAAGCCGGCAGGGTGCCGGCGGATTATCTGGAAACCCTGGAGCAGTTGCTTGCCTGCCGGAAGGTGCATGCCATCGGGGAGATCGGTCTGGATTACCACTATCCGGGCTATGACCCGGCGCAGCAGAAGACGCTGTTTTGCAGTCAGCTGGAGCTTGCCGCAAAGCATGATCTGCCGGTGATTATGCACTGCCGGGATGCCACCGGTGACTGTATGGAGATCCTGCGGCAATATCGCCCCAAGGGGGTCATGCATTGCTTTTCCGGGTCGGCGGAAACCGCCAGGGAGCTTGTAGCTATGGGGCTGTATGTGGGCTTTACCGGGGTGGTGACCTTTAAAAATGCCAGACGGGCGCTGGAGGCAGTCCGGGCTGTGCCCATGGATCGGCTGCTGGTGGAAACAGACTGCCCCTACATGGCACCGGTGCCTTACCGGGGCAAGCGTTGCGACAGCTCCATGATCCCCATGACCGCCGGACGTATGGCGGAGGAAAAGGGCTGCACCCTGGAGGAGATGCTCCGGCAGACCGGGGAAAACGCAAAGTGGTTCTTTTCTGTGGAATAGGACAATGGCGCAAAATCGGGTTGCTTTTTTTGCCGGATTGTGCTATAATAAAATGCATGTTCCCGGGTAACGGGAGAAGTGAAAGGAGTGGGTTTCCGCTGGTCGGAAATCTGGATAATACTATGATTGCAATTGGCTGTGACCACGCCGGTTATCCTCTGAAGCAGGAGCTGCTGGCGCATTTATACGCAAAGGGCGTCGCTTATGAGGATCTGGGGTGTGACGGAACCCCCTGTGATTATCCCCGGATTGCGCAGGCAGTCTGTGAGAAAATCATCAGCGGTAGCTGTGAATGCGGCATTCTGATCTGCGGCACGGGCATTGGCATGTCCATTGCCGCCAACAAAATCCCCGGCATCCGGGCTTCCGTATGCGCCGATGGGTTCAGTACCCGCTACACCCGTCTGCACAACGATGCCAATGTGCTGTGCCTTGGGGCGAGAGTCATCGGCAGTGGACTTGCACTGGAGCTGGCAGATATTTTTCTGGAAACCGGATTTGAGGGCGGCAGGCATCAGAGACGTCTGGATATGATCACACAGCTGGAAGCAGCACACACGAAGGGAGAATGAACCATGGCAGTACAGAGAATTGACCACCCGCTGGTACAGCATAAGATCACGCTGATGCGGGACAAAATGACCGGCCCCAAGGAGTTCCGGGAGCTGGTTGCAGAGACCGCAATGCTGATGTGTTACGAGGCCACACGGGATCTGCCCACAAAGGAGATTGAGATCGCAACCCCTATGGGCGTTGCAAAGTCCAAGATTATTTCCGGCAGAAAACTGGCGTTTGTGCCCATCCTCCGTGCAGGACTGGGCATGATGGACGGTCTGATGACCCTGGTGCCTGCCGCAAAGGTGGGGCATATCGGTCTGTTCCGGGATACCAAGAGCCACGAGCCGGTGGAGTATTATGTAAAGCTGCCGGAGGATATTGCAGAGCGTGATGTGATCGTGGTGGATCCCATGCTGGCAACGGGACATTCCGCTGTCCAGGCGATCCGCATCCTCAAGCAGGCAGGCGTTGCAAACGTCAAGTTTATGTGTATCATCGCCTCTCCGGAGGGCATTGCCGCTATGCAGGCAGCATATCCGGAGGTTGACATTTACTGCGGCGCAGAGGATCAGGGACTGAACGCAGACGCTTACATCGTTCCCGGTATGGGAGACGCCGGTGACCGGATCTTCGGCACCAAGTAATTATATCAGAAATCAAAGAAGCCCGGCTGTATTAGGTCGGTACTCATATAGAAGTTTTTCAACAACTATTATGTAAAGACCTATACAGCAGGCTATACCAAAGAACGACAGATACTTCCATTGTGAGAGGTATCTGTCGTTTTTGGCATTAACCATCTTGAATCATGAACCAAAATATGATATAATAATCATGTAACTCTTAAATCAGGAGATGATTGTATGCATGATTACTTTCAAAGAGATAATATTGAATATTTAAAGAATTCCTATGGAAAAGAATAGTGGATACAAGTAGCTGGAGAATGCTCTCTCCATAACGCAAAGGCAAGTTTTTGGTGTTGTTTGTTTTTAGTTGATCATTTAAAAGAAGTAATGTCTTCTCCTGAATGGGATTCATCGAATACAGATTGCTTTCCAGGATTCATTTGTTCTGGAGATAGTACACATTACTATAGGTATTCATCTCTTTGCGATTATATTGAACCATTGTTATTTTATAGAGAGTTTTATGGCGTTAGGAAAAACTACGTTGAGGTAAGCGAAGAATTTCGCCTGTTGAATAATATGTATTATGATACTAATGACAATAAATTCTACGCCGTTTTAGATAGTGGTAACAGTGATGAAGCGGTTCGCATTAAAGACAATGTGAATGTCTTTGTCAACATAAAATACCTAAAACGCTATGCGGCAGCTAAACAGATGGGAATACTCTTATTTTTTGACATACGATATGAAACATCAGGTGGGTTAGCTGAAAACACTCTGTCGAGTCTTAATGAAGAATATACAGATGAATCTTTGATATATGATTTATTTGGAGATGAAAAGAAATCTTTTAGTCGCTACGCTTTTAGTAGGTTGCTCGGTAAGAAAGTAATACTGCCCCAACCTGTTTCTGAATGTGGTTATTTCCCATATGAGAAAAAACGAGAATATCTTGAATATATTATTGGTTGCGATGAAAATGGTGATGATCTGACATATACTTCAAATCCTGATAAGTTAGCTAATTATTTTGGAGCTAATCCAGATGCTCCTCATTACTTAACGCCTGTTTTTTTTCAAGCGAGGGGTACTTGATAAGTATTTAAAGCGTCCTGATCTTTATAAAATTACTGATGGAAGATTATCTTGTGGGTATCTGTGGAGTATGGAGATTGATAATGATCATAAAGCGTATGTTGCTGCATATTTAGGAGATTTGGGACGTGACTTACCTGAAGATGAACAACTTCATTGGAAAAGCTATAATGTTCTATGTGATGAAAAGCCAAGTAAAACTGCAATTATGAGGGATATGTGTAACATTCCTGCCGAACCCAATGTTATTGATTTAAAATTCAAAAGAGATTATAAAGCTTTACAGGAAAAATGGAACGGAAAATACAGATGGTGTATTTTCAAGGAGCTGACTTCTAAGGACAAGTACAATCTCGATAATATAAGGATTCCTTCATCAAATAGTCAAGAAGAATTTGACACTCTTGTTCTATCACTTGTTAAGTGCGTTATTGATTCGCTTAATGAAGAAATGCTTGTTATTGCCACTCCAGAAGATAATGACGGAAAAACAATTCGTGGAATAAGTAAACTTCAAACTTGGCTGTCAGAAAACGGTGCAACCGACTATGAAAAGCATATTACTTTCCTTAGAAATCTACAAGAGTTGCGTTCTACCGGAACAGGACATAGAAAAGGGGAAAAATATGGATAAGGTTAGTAAGCTATTTAATATAGACCAAAAGTCATTAATCGATGTATATGAGCAAATACTATCTCAAGCAGATGAGTTTATTATGTTTCTGACTGGATTTATAGGATGAAGTCAAACAGCGTTTTATAACAACAAAAGACAGATACTTCATTGTGAGGTATCTGTCTTTTTCACTATATTAAAACTCATCCGAAAATGCTATCCAGCTTTGCTTCCAATGTCCCATCCTTAGCGAGCGGCAGTGCATCACACTGACGCAGATGATGCTTCTCAATCAGCTCACCGCCGTCAAAGCCGAGAATGAAGTGCAGGGCTATCTGATAGATGATTTCTGTCGGTGCAAGCCCGTATACCTGATTTTCAAAGATATGCTTCAACCGCTGTGTTTCGTCAGGAAACCCCTGTTTCATGCCGTCGCTGTTGAACAGCCGCTTAACGATCTCTGCAATATACAGACCTGATTTCATGTACAGGTCAGCAAAGGTTTTGCTCGGATCATCAAAGCATCCGGGATTCTCCTGTTCAAGCATATCGACCATTTGCTTTACGATACGCTTGGGCGTGAATATCTGATTGGTTTTCTGCGGCGGAATGTAGTCGAAAATATCCTCTGTATGCGACTCGTCAAAGTAATTGCCCAGCCTTGTCCGCAGTGACAGAAACTCCTTGATTGAGTCATCAAATACAACTGGATCAAACAGCTTTCCGGGATAATGCTTCTCCTCACCCGTCTCTGCATCTGTATAAGAACCGCCGTCGCGCAGGAATCGAAATTGGTCAAGCGTGATGCTGGTCACTTTATAGAATACTTCATCGGGGATTATCATATCAAAGGTTGAAAGCGTCGTCTCTTCATCACCGTATGCCATTAGGAATGACGGGATCGTCCTTGCAAAGCCACGCAGATGGTCACGGACTGCCTCCTCGATGGTCTCCTTGGTACGCTCACGCTTCTTGGTCTCGACAGTCTTTACGACCTCCTCACACAAAGTTGGTACGGTTTCCTCCAGCACATTGCTGACACGCTCCTTGAAAGCATCGGTCGCCTCCTGCACCAGTGTATCGAACTGTTCATTGACTTCGGCAGCAGTCTGCCCTGTTTCACTCAGATGTGAAAGTGCGTCTTGCCGCTGTGCTTCCAGTGTTTTCTTCTGAATGGAATAATCGCCGTATTCCTGCGTCACAAGCCTGTCCGCTTTCTGTTCAAGTTGCTTTTGGAGCTTCTGTGCATCACGCTTTTTCAGGTCAGCGCCATAGGTATCATTTGTGACCTGCATCACAGGCGCAACAAGTTCCTTGCGGAACACGTCCTGCAAATGGGATATTTGCTGATTTTCCGACGATTCGGGGGCAGCAAGTATCTCCTCGGTCTTGCGTTCCAGCGTTTCGGAAATATCGCTGTAGATCTTATCTCCAAATACGTCCTGTGCCGTGCCGATAACAAATTCGTCCGAAAGCTCCACTTCGCCCTCATCATTGACAGACAGGTCTTCTCTCGTTTCAGGCGATACATCGACCAGATCTCCCTCCGGCGCATTCGGCAGAGAGCGGATAATATCAATGACCTCCGGTGGCGCATTGAAGATATTGGCGATATTCTGAAACAGGAAATTCGACATAAAGCCACGGCGGACGACTTCTAGAGAACGTATCTTTCTCGGAATGGACAGCACTTTCTCTGCATCAAGCTCGATCATCTCACCGTTTTCGTCCTCGCCGATGACCGGGAAGAAATTGATCAGCTCACGTACATTCTGCTTGCGCTGGTCGCTGTCACCCTTGCCGCCGGAAGTGCCGCTGGACAGGTCATTCGCAAATTCCTCGAAGATGATCAGCGTTCTTGCCGGATCAAAGTCAAACACATAGGCGTTTTTCTTCACATGAAGCGTGCCATTTTCCTGATAGCGCCACGGGTTCTGACTGCGGAAAGCCGCCTGCATATACAGTGCCGGAGACTTGATATTGGAGAGCATCAGCACAGCCGTCCATTCCGGAATGGTAATACCCGTGGTCAACTGTCCGACAGACAGCGTGATCGTTTTATCGTTGCGGTCGATGGCATCACGCACCTTGTCGTATGCCTTTTTCGTTTCCTCTTCCTCAGAAAGCTTGCCGTCACCGGCTGCAAGTACGATCTCATACTCACCGAAAACAGGATGCTCTTTGAGCTTTTTTGCCAGAGCCTTTGCACTATCAACACGATTCAGGAGCCAGAAGGTATGTTTCAGCTCTGCGCGGAGTTCGGGCGTTGAGAACGGGAATTTCTCTTGTGAAGTCAATGCTTCAAGAAAACGGTCAACAGACTCCTCATACACAAAATCTCCGTTTGCCTTGACTGAGAAAAACAGATTCAGGTCAAAGGCGTACTCCTCCGTTTCGCCCTCGATCTCGACACCCTGCTTCAATTCCTCACGGATGATCTCGGACATCTGATAGGTAAACAGATTGAGCTGCGGCAAGTTCTCATAGGGATTATTGCGCTCCGGATCATTCCAGCCTGACTTTGCCTTCTGCTCGTCGGCGTATGTCCAGTTGTAGATCGCATCGGACGGGAATTTGTCATTTGCCAGCGCCTTGAACGGAGTACCCGACAGGTGCAGGGTGTGATTACGCTTGATCTGATGAAACGCCACATCGGTCTTGGAAGTATCAACGCCCTCATGTGCTTCGTCAATGACCAGCAATTCCCACTGCATATTGACAAGCTCTTTCAGCTTGTCATGCTGACCGCCGAAATACAGAGAGCCTTTCAGGTCTTGAAGGCTGACAAATTCGATGCAGTCTGCAAGTTCTTTCGTCAGGCTGTCGGTGTATTCCTCACGGGACGTCACAAACGGCTTGCCTTTCAGGGCAGATACCTCGCTCACAAAGCGGAATCCCGATTCCGTGCCGATGAATTTGACAAAATCCTCATACCACGAATTTGCGATAGCGGGGCGGTTCGTCACGATCAGGATATTGCAGGCATAGTCGCCCTTGGTCGCCTGCAAGTGCTTGCAGAGGTCGTAGGTCGCAAGTGTTTTGCCGAAACGGGGCTTTGCATTCCAGAGAAATTCGCTCTTTTCGTGGCTCATAAAGTAGTCAAATGTCTGCAAGACCGCCTGCTCCTGCTCGGCACGGAGTTCATAGGCGATCGTTCCGACCGTATCCAAAACGCCCTTGGTACGGCGGAATTTCGAGTACAGCGTGAAAGATTCATCGCCGCTGATGCGGAACCACTCAGGCTGTTTCTTTTCGCCGTTCATCGGCGTCATACGCTCAACGCCCTGCTTTTTGAGATAGGCGTGGAAATCACTGTCACGGAAATACGTCCTGCCATCGGCAAAAACAGCAACATCGCTCCATTCGGTGTGGTGCGGGATATGCGCCGTCTGTAACTGCTGACGGATGCGGTCTTCCACATCGTCCTGCTCGGTGTAGCCGATCTTCACCCAGCCGTCATGGTCGGAGATCGTGGGAGTGGTATAGCAATAACAGCGCGGCATAGCCGTTCTGGTGGTCTGAATGTTGATATTAGCCACTTATTTCATCTCCTTTACATGGGTTTCGATGAATTTGATCTCATCGGGTGTCAAGCCGTATTTTTTGTAGAGCTGCCTGTCTATTTCAGCGATGGGTTTGCTCCAGTCGATGTCGCTGGTGGGGGTGAAGTCTTGGAGAGGGACGTATTTCCATTTATCCGCATTAAGGTCTTGTGTTACTTTTAATACTCCTAATAAAGCTCTTGCAAATTTAGTTTTAATATACTTTAGTGCTGCTTTAGCTTCATCCTTTGTTTCAAATCCACCCAAACCAAGAAATGTATGAGTAAAGCCAGATGCAGGCGGTAAGATTTCAGGCATTGTGATGATGCTTCCAAAGGCTCCATTTCCATCTGCTTTTGGCATTATAATTTTATATTTTTGAATATTAGTATCACTAAGATCAACATATTCATAAGAAATATATCTAAAGCTTCTCTTTTTTTCATATATTCCATAGATCTGTATGTCTCCTCTATTTTGTTTTTCTGAATGAAAACAATCAAAACTTAATACGTTGCTTGACATTCTTCTTTCGTGTCCTTCATAGTGTGAAAAATCTCTAAAGAGATTTTCTGAGTTAAATTTTGTAGCAACAAAAGCCAATTCAGCCAGAGAATTATTCTCTACAAATTGAAGTATCCGTTTAAGTATAGTGTTTAATTGAGGGTAAATTGTAAATGTCTGAATCGCACCAAACTCATCCATTGTATTTCTATAAGATATAACTACACCGCCCTTGATGTCGGTATTTGGGAAAATTGTACTTGCATCTCCTTCATACATCAAAATCTTAAAGTGGCTATCGCTTAACATTTTTTTATTCCACTGCTTAGGTGTTCTACCCGCATTGAAAAGAAATCGTGCTGGATGGATCAACTCAACAGCATTGGCGACTTCATATGCAGCTTCCATAAAACAATGATACACCGGTAGAGCGGTTGTACTTTCTCCCTGTCTATCTTCCTGATACGGCGGATTGCCAATTACAAAATCAAATTTCATGCCTTTACCTCTTTTCTTCAGACCTTTGAACAGCTTTGAGATATCTTTTCGCCAGTCATATATTTTACAGTATATTATCTCATCGTCGGTATTCTCGTCGTCCTCAAACAGCGACAACTGCACGACTTCATCGTTCGGGATACCATAGGGTGGTGTATCGTTCAAGCCGTCCATCTGCCAGAAGTTCCAGCAGATCACATTCAGGAACTTTTCAAGCTCCTTTAGTGTTGCCTGCCTGTGCCATTTTGCTTCGGTGTAGTCCGCCAGTGTATACAGCAGGTTCATGCGTGCGATCATCAGGTTGTCCCCCTGATACTCATAGCCGTAAACGCTCTGAAATGCCCGAAACGCCCACTTGAACCACTCGGCTTCATCGGCGGCGTTCTCGTTCACGATACGCAGCTTGCGGTCAAGCATTCCAATACGCCGCTCTATTGGAATGATCTCACCCGTAGAGGTATCATAGCGGGACACGATGTAGGGGGCTTCTCCGCAGGTGATCTCCAGCCAACGGGAATCCACATACTGCTTCCAGTCTTTTCCCTCCGGGAATGTGACCGGCTCGGTGCTGACCGTCCACTCCTGTCCGTCCTGATGATTGAACACATCGGCTCGCCCGAACCACTCCGCATCGCAGTGGTTATTCATCTGATTGACGATCCACGCAGGCGTGAAGACTTCGGCACGCTTGCGGGTGCGCTCCGTCTGCTCCGCTGCCGCCTTGTATACTCTCGGCTGGATGTCGCAGGAATCAAAGCCCAGCAGCACACCCTCGGTCATCTGCGAATCATCTCTATATCCCGCACCGTAGCCTGCATAGCTGTCCGATGCGAACAATATATTTTTCCTCGTGGTCTTATCCTGCAGCAGCCGCCCTACCAGCCCTCTGATCGGATAAGCATCCAGTTTTATCAGTTCTTCCAAAGGAACACTCCTCACTTGGCTAAACCTGGAGTTATGCCTGCATACCTGATAAATGCGGTGTTATACTATGTAAAGTATCGTGTGTAGTGAGAGGTTTCTCAAAATAGATACATTCAGGATAGCGCTCACAAAACAGCGTAAAATCGTCACTATTCAATTTTCAAGATACTGTTCTGACAACGATTTACAACTGCATACACATATTCATCAGCCTGCGTTCATAGGTGCGGTCAGGGTGAACATATCGGTTGAGTGTCAGGGTAACGCTGCTGTGACCGAGGACGGCGGACAGAGCTTTTACGTTAAAGCCTTTCTCGGCGGAATTAGTCGCAAAAGTATGGCGGAGCTTGTGATAATTATGATCTTCCACATCGACGGTACGCAGTATTTTCTTGTAGCGGTACTGCATTGTTCGTGGTTCAACAAGCTTGTCCGTTCCCGAAAGGATAAAAGAATCGGCTTGATTTCGGAACATTTCAAAATATTGCATCAGAACATCGGGGATCACAATATCTCTGAAAGAGGTCGCAGACTTCGGAGAAGAAATAACGATTTTTGTTTTTCTGTTGCCGTTTGAGGAACTGATACGCTGAACAGTTCGCCTGATATGCAGTATCTTATGCTGAAAATCGACATCTTCCCACTTCAACCCGCAAAGCTCACCGATACGCAAACCCATAAACAGCGAAAGCAGGATACCAAAAGCGGTAAGCGACATATTCGCTTTCAGGTAGGAAACGAGCTTTTTCTGCTCTGTATCGCTGATCTTCTCGACCTGTTTTCTTTCGGCTTTGGGGAGAACGACATTTTTCAGGGACAGCTTGAAGCCGTATTCCTCCTGAGCATATTTCAGCATTGTTTTAAATACAGTAAATATATCCCTCACATAGCTTGCAGATAACCCGTCTGCGAGCTTTTTATTTATAAAGGCATTTATCCTGCCAGCGGTCAGGTCTGCACAAGGCACATCTCCAAACTCAGGTAGAATATGCTTCTCAAACTTGTTAATATAGTTTGCAAGCGTGGATTCCTTGACACGGTTTACCACGGCATTCAGCCATTCCCGATATACCTTGCCGACTGTGATATATCTGCACGACAGGAAGCGTGTGGCTATTTCACGCCCTATAAGCACCTTGTTTTCGGCTTCTTCGTAGGTCTTGCCGTAGACATATTGATACTGTGCCTTGCGGTCATCTCCGTATCCAGTGACGAACTTACCCATGTATCGTCCGTCTTTACGCATTATAATGCAAATGCCTTCATTTTCCATTCAGTAACCCTCCATACACTCACAGATGAGCAATCTGCACATCTACGTTGCCCCTGTTGTATACAAACCGCCGATTTTTAACTTGATACTTGCAATTCTACGATATTTTTTGTATAATATCAATATGGGATAGTATGCCATTCATAACTTATATCTGATGAAATTGCGGATTTCGTTAATGTATCTATTTTGAGAAATCGGCTTTTCTGTATTATAGAGCAACTGCGCGCAGTTCTTGCGCTGTATGCGCGCTGAATATGTGAAAAAAGCTACTTACGTTTTATTGCAAGTAGCTTTTATAATACAAAAGGAGCATTGCTCGTGATATGCAATGCTCCTATAATCAACTAAACAGTATTTTCTTACCGATAATATTACCCGTTCCAACAGGTATGATAGTATCTTCTAATTGGAATTTTGATTTTGAAGGGAATTTATCAACTACGATCGCTATGCTGTAACGTGAACGTGTAGCAGCAATATAATATTTTTCAGGACTCCCCAAAGCCTTACCTTTTTGAATATACTCCAAGAATGGTTTATTCGGGAATATTAAAATCCTATCAAAAGTCAAGCCTTTGCACTCTCCAAAATTCATAGAGGATAATCCCAAAGTATCTGTTTTTTTATCGTACCTAAGAACTTGCGGAGAATATTGATCGTAATAATCAGGAATATCAGATTTAAGAATAAGAAATACGCCATCATGCGGTGTAATTGAGGTCATAAATGTTGACATTTCATTACTGCTCGGATAAACATCATTAGCAAATCTACAAATATCCACGTTAAAACGTCTGCTTATATTATTATAAGTTAACTGCGCCGAGTGGCTTTTTTCAAGATTTTTGAAAAACAATTCCATCTTCGCTCCGGAAATGTTTTTATTTTTCTGACCACTGTTTGTTTTGAACGTAGCCTGCTTAGGGTCTCCTACACATACCAAGTTAATTGATGAGGCAGCAATACGCCTTATGATTTCAAGATCGTATCCAGATAAATCCTGAACTTCATCAAAGAAAATGGTATCATAGATTCTCTCAATTCTTTTTATTACTTGACCATTACTTCGGTTATTAAGCTGAACAACCAATTCCGCAGCTTCATTCGCTGTAATGTTATGTCCCACTGTCATATATCTTGCTTTTTGCCCAATACGATGTTTATTGATAAATCCATACATTCGTGAAAAATCAAGGCTCTTAACTTCGTTAATTCCAAAGATATATGTTTGATATGGTTTTATCAGTTCTCTAAGCAAAAAGGAGTATAATGATTCTACGGTTATACGACTATGCATTATGCCATTATTCTGTTTCTTAATTTCAGTCTGTACTGCCTGAACACCTTGATTGGTATAGGAAATAACCGCTACTCGTTTTTTGATATCTGATGATACGATTGACAAGGCTGTTTGACAAATACTCCACGTTTTGCCTGAGCCGGCACATTCTATTTTAATCAAGTTCATTGATGGCATTTTGTATATACTCCGGATAAATAATTTTCAGCTCACTATCAAAAACCCGCAAAGCCCATTCTGCTTTATTGTTAGTCATAAATTCTATTATTTCCTCTTTACTCTTTGTCATCATTGAGTTCCTTTTAGATAATACAGTTCTAAAAGTTTGTGCGTGAGAATCTGTATCAAAGTTTACAGCGGCAACACTTGGCTCGATAGTATGTAATTCTTCATTGCTCTCGTAAACAAAAATCAAATTGGATTTAGTGGTATATTCAGAATACTTATTAGTAATATTTTCTTGTATATTGCCATCGTTATCAGTTGCTATAACAGTTTTCTTGTTTAATAAAACAGTAATATCACAATACCGCTTAAATGCAAGCGAATCGACTACTATAACATCAATCCCATTTTCGATAGGAAGGACACCATGCTTATCCAAATAAGCACGCTGAATAATCAATTCTTCAGTAGGACCTTCAACTAAAATGATTTTTTCTGCCAGAACTACTCTTAAAGTATCATATCCAGGGAGCTTTTTGAAATAAGACATCGTATCTTCCGGTAAACCATTAAAACGAGTTGGTATTCCTTTCCTAATCAAGAAAAGATTCTGTAAATCCAGTTTGTTAGCAACATAGCTGCTGTGTGTAGAAATAAAGACCTGTTTTCCTTCGGATTTCTCCACTTTACTTACTAAGCGTGCCATATTTGTATATGAAAGATTGTTTTCGGGTTCTTCCATAATAATGACATTGACTTGCTCATCAGCGTTTTTTAGTACCATACCCATTTTAATTGTATTTTGGGTTCCAAAACCACCATTCTCAAAAGGGCAGGAATCTACAACAACTGACATTTGTGATTTCCATGAATCAACATCCTCTTCTTTCAGGTCTATTGTTAATTCACGCCCGTCAAGATCGGTATTCTTACGGACATCCTCATTAAGCTTCTTTACAATTTCGCTATTACTGAAATCATGTCGGCTTTTTCGATATGCAGTAGTAAGATCCGTTTGATTTTGGGGTGTTAAGAAATTGGTGATATTGTCCGCAACGAATTTATCTACTACATAAGCATAGTTTTTTCTTGTTGTATCAATGAACGCAGCTTTTATCGGAGAAAAACGCTGAAGAACAGGAGAGCCATTAAAATATCTTAACTCAACGGAATAGAATTCAACAGGAATGTCATAAATCTCTTTTGATGATAATAGACTGCTATATAATTCTGAATATTCCTCATTGAAGTGTACCCTAACCCTAATTCCGCAAGCATCTTTCAAAAGAGAATTGTTCGTACCTGAATACTGAGGATCAGCATCTTGCAAAAATGCTTCAATTATTATTTCCGGCGGAGATATCGGTAACCCTGTTGCAAGTGAGTTAATGTACTCTTTTCTTGCTTCATCATTAAACATATTTGCCTTTATCTGCCTTTCAAAAGCATAACCATTCAGTTTTCCTGATGTTATGATCGATAGTACTTCAAGGATTGTGCTTTTTCCAGAATCGTTTTCACCAACGAAAATATTGATCTTTTCATTAAGATCAATATTTACCTCTTTTAGGAGCTTATAGTTTTTTTACAATAAGTTTGCTGATGTACATCTTGTTCACCGCCTTGTTTGGATTATCTGATTACTATTATTATAGCATATTTCTTACTACTTTTCAAGTCAATTATCTTGATCCAAATTCAATTGAAATGGAGCGTTACCACTACGGCAACGCTCCATTTTTGCTTATTCATCCCCATCGCTGCACTCGTCCAATCCATGAAGCAGTTGGATATAAACGCACTCTGCACGTTCATGTTCCTCGCCGTCCGTAGACATCATCAGTTCAAGAAAATAGGCTTTCGCATCTTCGTAGTCCGTCCAGACCTCACGCCTTCCGTTGCAAACAGTCGTGACCTTGCGTGATCTCGGCATTGTCAATTCAGGTGTTTTTAACATAACTGATACCTCCAAAAGTTTTATCGTGAATCCATTATAGCGGATAATCTCTCTGGAGTCCAGCTTTGCGGAATGATTGTAACCATTTTTGTGAAGTGCGCAGCAATTTCAAACACCGATCCGGTGCAGAGCGCACATATTGGCTTTCGGTGCTGTCGGGATTTCTCCTTACAGCACTTTGCTGTCAATGCCTCAACTGCAAACACTTCGATTGCAGAAACAGCAAGGGCTGAATAAGCTTATCGGCAAGGCTCTTGATGTCTTCAATGTCCTCCTTGTAAACTTTGTTCGTGACATTTACACGATGAGCGATCTGGTTGATATTGTTGGCGATGTTATTTGCCAATACGTTGAGCCGTTTCAGCTCGTTTTCGTCTATATGAACAATATAGCCCTCAAAGATCATCGCACGGACAAATCCGCTGAGAGTGTTCATACCGCTGTTCGCAAACTTCCTCTTGATAGCGTCCATTTCTGCCTGACTCACTCTTACCTTCAGGTACAGATCACGCTTATTCTCGTCTTTCATATTCTCTTTTTGTCCTCTCTTTGTTTTTATAAATTCGGGGTCGTAGGGGCAGCGCCCTCTGCCAAGCCTTGTATCATGTGGGTTCGCTCTCGGCGCGCCCACATGATACCGTGCTTGCTACTCTTGTTTCGCCCCTGTGGGGCGATTTGCATTTCCGAGCTTTTCAGCTCGGATTTTTTCTCGTGTATCGAGAATGGGAGCTGTGCGACTTTTTCTGTATCTCTCTGATAGTCGCTCCTGCGATTCCCCATATCCACTATACCAAAGATTTCAAAAACAGTCAATGGCTATCCGAAAAGTTTTTTCGGGCGGTCAGGAACGGCTTCGTCAAAATGACCGGGGATTTTTTATGGCGTAATAGCGTCATTTCGTATTTTGAAATCGCAAAATTCCCTGGTCTATTATTAACAAACTATGAACAAAAGTTTGTGCGCATTGCGGCTTGTATTGATATGGAATTGCGCGCTATAATTTGATCGTGGTCGGACGATGCGACTGCAAATCTGAGTTTCAGAAATATGCTGAAACGGAAAGCGAGGTGAATGCGATGGGTCTGTATCTTGAAAAGATCGAGGAGAACGAGAAGAAGATCAAGAAGCTGAAGGCAACGATCGAGACCAGTAAGGCAAAGCTCAAAAAGCTGGTGGAAGAAAATGCTCACCTGAGCTACCTTGAGATCAAGGCAGAATACAACTGCGAAGGTCGTGAGCTGCTGGAAGTTCTCGCAAGGGAGCGTGAGCAGTCTACAAGACTGAAAGCCGACAGTCTGGCTGGTTCGGATAATGATGTTACTGCGGAATCCGCTGATGATAAAATCAGCGATACCAATAACAGCGATGACAAGTTCGGTCAGCAGGTGAGTTTTACGGATACGAGAAATCCTTATGAGGACTAACATATATCCGACAACAGAACGATAGCTGTGTATGGGGCGGCAGCGATGCCGTTCCGCACAGAAATTTCAAAAACAGAAAGAGGGGCAGATAGAGAAAGCGATCCCCTCGCTCTATAAGCGTAGATAAAGAGAAGCTAAAGGAGAATAACGCTATGAACAACAACACTATTGCTGTAGAAAGAGAAAAGACAGAGACAACTTTTAACGCAACGTCCGAGTACAAGATCGGACATACCCTTTACACGGTGACCACCGTGTTCAACCCTGCTTCAAAGGAAAGTCTTTCGGATATTCTGAAAAGGCTTATCATCCGTGAGAGCGAAAAACTCCTCGGTGAATCCGGACAAGAACCTGAGAAGCAGGCTGTGTAACTTTGTAATATCGGCGCATTGAATCATTTTCCAATGTGCGCTATAATGATAGCATAGCTTGCTGTATCTGTCGGAAAGGGAGGTAAATTATGAAAGACAAGATTACAGCATTATATTGCCGTCTGAGCCAGGATGATATGTTGCAGGGTGAGAGCAACAGCATCACCAACCAGAAGGCTATCCTCAAGAAGTACGCTGATGATAACAGCTTTGGCAATACAGTTTATTATGTCGATGACGGAGTTTCGGGTACGACGTTTGAACGTGAAGGCTTCAAGGCTATGATGGCAGATGTGGAAGCAGGAAAGGTCGGTACTGTTATCACTAAGGATCTGAGCCGTCTAGGTCGTGACTATCTGAAAACTGGCGAGTACATCGAGATCATATTTCCTGATTATGATGTCCGTTACATTGCGATCAATGACGGCGTGGATACATTCAAATCTGAGAACGAGCTGATGGCTTTCAAGAACATTTTTAATGACTGGTACGCCCGGGATACGTCGAAGAAGATCAGAGCCGTTTTCAAAGTTAAGGGACAGTCGGGAAAGCATCTTTCCAATCCGATCTACGGCTACAAGCATTCGGAAACGGATAAGAACCTTTGGGTGATCGATGATGAGCCTGCCGAGGTGGTTCGTAAGATCTTCCGCCTTTGCATTGACGGATACGGTCCTTCGCAGATCGCCCGAATTCTGACGCAGGAAGGTATCCCAACTCCGACCGCTTACGCTCTGTCGCAGGGCAGGGATAATGGTCATAAGAATGCCAAGCTGCACCGCTGGGGCAGCGAAACGATTGCCCATATCCTTGAAAAGGCTGAATACTGCGGACACACGGTCAATTTCCGCACTCATGTGAAGTCCTACAAAAACAAGAAGCGTGTGGATAACCCGAAAGAGGATTGGCTGATCTTTGAGAATACCCATGAAGCCATTATCACTCAGCAGGAGTTTGACTTGGTGCAGGAGCTTCGCAGACATAAGCACAGACCTACAAAAATCGAAGAAGTCAATCCTTTTTCCGGCGTGTGTTTCTGTGCCGACTGCGGACGGAAAATGTATCTTTGCCGAGCCAAGTCGCTTACAGCGGATCAGGAGCATCTGAAATGTGGGACTTACGCTAATGACAAAGACGAGTGTACAGCGCATTTTATCAGGACGATCGTGCTAAAAGAGATCGTTCTCGGTGAACTGAACAAGATGATTTCCTTTGTCAAGGAGAACGAGGACGAATTTGTGAGGTCGGCTATGGATAATTCCGTTCAGAAGCAGTCCTCGGAGCTTGCCAAATCCAAGAAAAAGCTGAAAGAAGTTGAGAAGCGTATCGCTGAACTGGACAGACTATTCACAAGGCTCTATGAGGATAATGTCTCGGGCAAAATCTCAGATGCGCGTTTTGCAGTGATGTCAGCAGGATATGAGGACGAGCAGAAGACGCTCAGGGCAACCGTAGCAGAGCTGACTGCTTACATTGATACTGCCGAACAGAAGTCCGCCGATGTGACTGCTTTCATCAGAGCAGTACAGAAGTATGAGCATATCACGGAGCTGACGCCTGAGGTCATGCACGAACTTATTGAGAAGATCGTAATTCGCGCTCCTGACAAGAGCAGCGGACATCGTACTCAGCAGATCGAGATTCACTATCGCTTCGATGTTGCCATAACTACTGCCGTTGCTGACAGTATGAAGTACGACAAAAAGAGAAAGGCTGCGTAACCGCTTGGTTACGCAACCTTATCTTCAAAGAATTAAAACTTCTTTATTAGCACCTGTCTTTCGCAGTCGGGCTTTTGCCGTATCGGATGTGTATATCTATTACGAATCGTAGGTGCGTACCCGCAGGGGAACGCCCAACCGATCAGCCAGTTCCTGGGACAGCCGGATCTGCTCCTTGGGGATTACGTCCACCACGGTGAACATCACATGGGGCACATACTGCTTGCAGTCCACCGCAAAGCGCTGCAGTGCCTGGAATGCTTCCGGGAATTTTGGGCGGGTTACCTGATTGTACTCCTGCTCGTCTCCGGCATTCAGGCTGATGGATACGGTGTCGATCAAGCCCTGGAACCGGTGAGCAGTGGGCGCTCCGTGGATCAGATCCGATAAGCCGTTGGTATTGATCCGCAGGGGCGGACAGCCGGGCTGCTGCTTGAGGTAGGCTGCGGTCTGGCACAGCACATCCAGCGCCTCCGAAGGCTCTCCGTAGCCGCAGAACACGATCTCGTGATACTTGCCGAGATCCTTAGGACATGCCGCCTGCACCTCCTCAAAGGTGGGGGTATGCTCCAGCCACAGGCTGTCGGAGCCGTATGCCCCGTCCCCGTTCTGCCGGATGCAGAAGGTGCAGTTACAGGGACATTGGTTGGTGAGATTCACATACAGGTTTTGTCCCACCGGATAGAAAATTGTCATTGCCATTTCAAACACTCCTTTGTGTTAAAACTGCCGGACGATCCAGGGAATCAGGTAGGTGATGACGCACATAATGGCTGCCGCCAGTAATACCCCCAGGAAAATAGCCAGGCTTGCCTTTTTCCGGTCCACATGCAACAGGGATACGATCAGTGCGCCAGTCCATGCGCCGGTGCCGGGCAGGGGGATGCCTACAAACAGCAGCGTGCCCATAAATTCCACCTTGCGGATCTGTTCCGCCTTGGGGCCGGTGGCTCTTTTCTCCAGCCAGTCCGCAATGCCGTGGAGATGCTTGGTGGTTTTCATCCACTTGAGGATCTTTTCAATAAACAGCAGGATAAATGGGATGGGCAGGATGTTGCCGATGATACAGATGCACAAAGCCGGTACGATGGGCACTCCAAGAATGGACGCCGCCAGCAGTCCGCCACGCAGTTCCAGAATGGGCAGCAGGGAAATTACAAAAATAATCAGTTCACGGGGCAAGCCGTTCATATGGGTGGTCAGCCATTCCACCAGGGTTTCACTGAGGGACATCATTTCAAGCAGCATATTTCACGTTCCTTTCGTCTGTTGCATAATACCTTTTTAGTATCGCACACTCCAGCAGGATTGTCAAGAAAAATTTGTGTAAAGCCCCGGGCGATATCGTACAAAGCTGACCTGGTGTTTTTTTACAGCCTCTGCTAACGGGTGTTCCGTCATATCATACAGAAACTCCCTGCAATGCTCTGGCATTCCTGCATCGTTTCTATGCAATCTGACGAAAAATCTGTTGACACATCTGTCGCACAATTTTTGTGTGGTGTTGCTCTTGTTATTTTACTGGCAGTATGCTATGATATAAAGGAATACATGCGGATGAATCTTTGGTGTGCCGATGCCGGAAATCGGCAGGCAGTGTGACTGCCTCAATGGAGGGAGCATGCACAAATATCTGAGCGATTATATGAAGCAAATGAACCGGCTGCTGGAAGAAAACCGCAGCTTCACAGAAACGGATCTGCAGCGGCACCTGGACAAGATCGGGTTTATGCAGCACGAACGGCTGATCCACTTTCTGGTGACCATGCTGTTTGCCATTGTTCTGTTCCTGGTTCTGGGTGCTTTTCTGATGACGGAGGCAATGTTCCTGCTGCCCCTGCTGGGACTGATCCTGGTACTGCTGGTGCCCTATATTTTTCACTATTACTTTCTGGAAAATACGGTACAGAAGATGTATGTGATCTATGACCGGATGGCGGAGCGGATGGGCGCATCCGCCCATCAGTCATGAAGCGTTGGTCCCAGTACCGTGCGGTTCTGCTGCCCACGGTGCTGCTGACGCTGCTGATGCTGGGCTTTGCCTGGTATGCCACCGGGGTGGTGGATCGGGATCGGGCGATGGAGCAGGCGGAAAACCGGTTGGTACAGATGAGCCAGAAGATCGATGCGCTCCAGTCGGAGCAGTCCCTGATCCTGGACGAAGCCCAGGCGGATTATCAGACCCGGGCACGGATCATTTCCATGATGATCAACACCACACCGACGTTGCTGGAGACGGAAACGGATCTGGAGGAGCTTCGGTTGGTTGCCGGGGCGGAGGTCATCAGCGTATCCGATCTGCAGGGCGTGATCCGGTTCAGTACGGATCAGTCCCGGGTAGGGGATCGGGTGGAGGACGCCTTCCTGCCGGCGATCACGAATAAGGTGTTTTCCGAGTGGTATTTTCCCGACGAGAGCACCCGGGATATTCTGCTGGTGGGCACAGCACGGCTGGATCAGGACGGCGTGATCCAGATCACCTTTAAGCCGGATGACATCAGTCAGCTGATGCAGTCAGCGGATCTGTCAGAACTGGTAAGCGGAACCCAGTTAATGGAAAATGGAACCCTTTCCGTGCTGGATGAAAGCTGTCGCTACATGAGTCACACGTATTCCGCCCTGGTGGGTGCCCAGTCCCCCTATGCGCCGGCGGATTTTTCCGGCAATGCGGGACACTTCAGCGCAAGTCCATACCAGTCCTCCGCTCTGGTATGTTACCGGAAGTACCGCAGTTACACATTGGTATGTACCCTGCCGTACCGGGAGGTTTATGCCCGCCGGAACAGTGCGGCACTGTGGATGCTTGCATTGGGCGCACTGCTGGATCTCACTGCCGGATTCTGCGTTACCAGTCGGCTGCACCGGGATCAGCAATAAGTATAGGCAATGCCGTACAGTTGCTATAATTATTATCATAGAAACAGAAATTCTCGGTTTATAGCGATTTGCTGCATAAGTTGTAGGAATAATCCATGAATAGACTTAACCTTTACACAACTAAACACTATTACACAATTCATTTTTCTTCCAGTTTGTCCGGCCTGTGGTGCGCCTGCTGTGCGGACGCTTCGACCGCAGTCAGCCTGGAAACGACCTGTACATGCCGCTCATCCTCTTTCTCCTGCTTGCGCTTGATGTCATCCACGCCGGACTTGATGTACCCGAACACGATGGCGCAGACCGTCCCGATGATCCCCAGCACCGTGGTGAATAATTCAAATCCCGTCATGCGGTTGCTCCTTTCAACGCCGCCACTGTTTTCTTCCCTGCCAGCCCGTTCACGGCAAGTCTATGCTCCTGCTGGTAAGCCCGGATGGCAGCCGATGGTTTTCACGCCTGCAATATCGTCAATTTTTCCGCAATCGTAGCCTGCCGCATCCAGCATGTACTGGATCCATCGCAACCGTCATC